>Ga0302247_1000049_pt1 | contig 136172 bp, 138 predicted proteins | sample AAG_UR_Ile_MG_FD_193529 | JGI IMG/M metagenome (GOLD analysis project Ga0302247, IMG submission 193529) | Enriched activated sludge microbial communities from anaerobic digester in WTTP, New Holstein, Wisconsin, United States - AAG_UR_Ile | ecosystem: Engineered > Bioreactor > Anaerobic >...
CGTCCTGAGCAGGGCTGGTTCGCCGCTCACCTTGGTCATCTGCGCCATGTGGATGTATTCGTGGATACCCACGATCTGCCACCAGTCCTCGCCAAGAGCCAGTTCATCCTGGGAGGGTGGATAGGCGAAGAGGGCCATTGACTTGCCAATCGGGCTGGCGTAGCCATTCACCATGTTGCCCATATCCTCCAGCAGAACAGGCACCCGCGCGGGTCTGTTGCCAGTCAGCTCCTCCACGTAGGGACGGCTGTATTCCAGCGCCTGCAGCGCGTTCATGGCCTCGGTGGCCCAGCCCTTGCGGTAATAAACCTCAAAGTTGTCCGTGGAAAGCGTATAGTAGTTCGGCCAGGCAGCCAGAGCCGGAGGCAGCAGGCAGAGGCCAAGCAGGAACAAGGTTTTCAGCAGCTTCACAGCATTCTCCTCGTGCGATACTTGCAATGCCGCCAATTATAATCCCGTCAGCGGCTGTCAAGTAGAAATGGAGCCCGCCCCTCCCCACGGGGCAGAAAATCCTTGACCACTATGCCGATCCAGCCGATTGTGATACCGATATGAAGACAGATTCACAAGCAACCCACAACACCTGCAAGAGAGCCCTGGTCATCAACGACCTCTGCGGCTTTGGCCACACCTCGCTGATGGCCTTCATCCCCATCCTTTACCGTTTGGGGATCAGGGTCTGTGCCTTTCCTGCGGCGGTACTCTCCGTCAACACCGACTATCCCGACCCCCATTGGGTTGACATGAGTCCCCACCTGCCCGCTTTTGCCAGACACTGGCAGGAGGTGGGACTGGATTTCGAGGCCATCTGCAGCGGCTTTTTGTCTTCTCCAGACCAGGTTTTGCTGGTGGGGGAGGCGATCGACAGGCTGCGGGGCAAAGATAGCCTGGTGCTGGTGGATCCGGTGCTGGGGGACGGCGGCTCCCTTTACGGCTGCTACGGCCCGGAGATGGTGGAATCCATGCGGGAACTGGTTTGCCGCGCTGACCTGATCACTCCCAATTTCACTGAAGCCGCCCTATTGGCCGGCGAAGCTGCCGATGCCCGGGCAGATGAAGGCGTGATACTGGACTGGTGCCGCCGCATCAGCCTGAGCGGCCCCCGCCACATAGTGCTTACCTCCGTGCCCGGTTCCCGGCCGGGTATGCTGGAAGTTCAATACTATCGCGCTTCCCGCGACAATCTTGTCCGCTATCCCTACATCCGCAGCGGAGGCATCCATCCCGGCGCGGGGGACTGCTTCACGGCCCTGCTTCTGGCTGGCATGGTAAACGGCTTTTCCATCGAATCCTCGGTGCGCGCCTCCGTGGAGATCATGACCCTGGCCATCGAAGCCGGCATCCCTTCCAACGCCGATCCCCGCGAGGGCATAGATCTGGAACGCATGCTGCAGTGGGACTTGGCCTCATATTATCAACCCTGAAGGAACCCAACCGCCCATGAGAACCATCCTCCTGCTCACCATCTCCAACATCTTTATGACCTTCGCCTGGTATGGCCACCTCAAATACAAGAATTCCCCGCTCCTGCTGGTGATCCTGGCCTCCTGGGGCATCGCCTTTTTTGAATATTGCTTCCAGGTGCCCGCCAACCGCTTCGGGCACGGCACCTTCAGCGCCTATCAGCTCAAGACCATCCAGGAGGTCATCACTCTGGTGGTGTTCAGCGTTTTTTCCGTGTTTTACCTCAAGGAGCAGTTCCGCTGGAACTATCTGGTGGGCTTCGCGCTGATCGTGGCGGCGGTTTTCTTTATCTTCAAAAAGTGGTGAGCGGCGCTCAGGCCAGGCTCCGGTAAAGCTCCGCCACTTCCTCCGCGCTTACCGCGAAAGGATTGTTGGCCATGTTGCGGCTGCCCATCACCTCTGGCACTGCCATGGCGATAAACTCTTCCGTAATATCCAGTTCCGCCTTCATGCCCAGTCCGTCCAGCCAGGCATAAAAATCCTGCCTGCCCGTGCCCAGGGCGTGGAACAGCTCATCCAGTTCCGGCCGCAATGCCCTGGAGTAAAGCTCCATGACCTGGCGCATCGCGATGCCGTTGCTCAGCCCGTGGGGCACCCCAAAGTGGCTGGTGAGCGGATAGCCCAGGGAGTGCTGCAGGGTGGTGCCGGTGCTGGAGATGGCGAGTCCTCCGTAGAGCGCGGCTCGCATCATTTCGCTGCGCGCGGCAAGATCGCCGGGCTGCGCCAAAGCCTTTTCCAGATTGCGGATGATGGCTTTGATCCCACTATATATGAGGGGATAAAGCAGCGCCTCGCGTTTTTGGGAGTAGATGCCTTCCAGGAGGTGGGAGAGCGCGTCAATGCCGGTGTTCAGCGTTTCCCGTGCGCCCATGCTGAGGGTGTGGCGGGGGTCGCAGATCGCCAGCGCGGGAAAGGCCAGGTTGCTTCCGAAACCTGCCTTGCGTTTTCTGCTCCGGTCAGTTAGCACTGAATACTGGGTCACCTCGGAGCCTGTGCCGGAGGTGGTGGGCACGGCCGCCAATGGCAGGCTGCGTTTGAAAAGATCGGTGCGGTATAGCTCGCCCTCTGCCAGATCATTCGCGCTGGCCAGGGCGATGGCTTTGGCGGCGTCTATCGGGCTGCCTCCGCCGATGCCGATAACAAAGTCGCATTCGCTGGCGTTGAGGGCCTGGGCTCCTTCCAGCACCATTTCCAGGCTGGGGTTTTCTCCGATGCGCGCGTGAATCTGCCAGGAGATGCCCTTTTCCTGCAAAACTTCCAGCACGGAGTCCAGGGCTCCGCTTTGCACGGCGCTTTGCCTGCCGGTCACGATAAAAGCCCGGCTGCCCAGGCTGGCAAGGTCATCCGCCGCCTGGCGCGCGGCTTGCTCGCCAAAGTGTATTTTGGTGGGGTTGTAGATCATGTGTGTGTTTCTCCTGTGGCATAGCTTTCCCCGCCCTGCCTCCCAAGTCAAGCTCTTTTTTCCCCGCCCCAAGACCCTCCTTCCCCTGCCATCGCCCCCCTTTGCATCCCCTTGTCTGGCCTGGGTCTTCCTGGGGTCATCCTTAACTTCGCAACCACATACCTAAGGATGATGGCCTTAAATCATTCAGGCTCAAATGACAGCGGTATGTGGGGGGATGGGGAAAGGAATTGATTCGGGACTGGAAAAGACCGTTGAAATAAGTCTCTAAAACAGAGGAGGTTAGCGGGTATCGCAGTCCGCCACGCATGAAGTCCATTGAGCCCAAAGCGTCTGGTGGCAATATGAAGCCAGTCCTGGCTCAATGAACTCCATGCTGGCTTGGTTTGGAGTTCAAGCCGGCAATACGGGTTTAATGCTTATGCCAGTCCCGAAGCCGGCTCGGACTCCAAACAGTCCTAAAAGACTTGGATCCCGGGTCAAGCCCGTGATGACACGGTTTTATAGTTTTGGTGTGGGTTGTTTCGAGGCTGGCGTGGTAGTTCCTAAAAGACTGGATCACGGCTCGCAGGCCGTGATGACACGTTTTTTAGTCTGTGGGTGTTTGTTATGGGGTCTGGGTGGTTGCTTCCAAAAGACTGGATCCCGGGTCAAGCAAGCCTGCCCGGGATGACACAGATAAAGCCTGTTGGGCTTGTTTCGGGGGAACCTTTCCACCATTTCACCTTACCACCTTTCCACCTCAAAAACACCTTTCCACCTTCAAAAATCCTGTCATCCGCGTTCTATCTCCAATCCACCTTTCCACGGACTTTACAGATTACTTGATCCTGACAATGAAATCCCGTTCCGGGCTGAAGTGCTGAAACTGCCAGTGGAATACCTCTCCCGTCCCGCCGGAACTGACTTCGGGCGAGGGAAAGGGATAATCCTCAAGTTCAATGCCGGGTTCCAGGGTCAGGGTGATATCACAGAAGGGAAGCGGCCTGCCCCAGGAGTTGGCAGTCAACAGAACATAGTGCGCGGTTTTGCCGCTGATCTTTTGGCTGTAGCTGATGCGCAACTTGGCGAAACTACGGGGAGGCATGTCCAAGCGGAAACTAAAGCCCTTTTCGCTTAGCCCGGCAAGCTCGACAGCCATGCTGTCCACCGGCTCGAGCAGATCAAGCTTTACATCACTGGCCATCCCTATCAGCGGTGTGGAGGGAACCGGAAATACGATCAGCCTGCTGAGGGCTTCGTTATGCAGGTTGCTCAGGTAAAAATCCCCGCGCACTGTCCAGAGCAGCGTGTCGGGGGACGCGCCGCGAAGCAGTGAAAAATCGAGCTTTTCACCCTCGAACCCGTACCGCGCCTGGGCAAACAGCATAGCCGGCAGCAAAGCCGCAAGGCAAAGGACAAGACGCAGTTTCATTTGAGGACGGTTATTTTGCTCCTTGCCAGTATCCTGCCTCTCTCGCTCAGTGATATGAAGTAGATTCCGCTGCTGAGTTTGGGTAGTTCCCAAACCGCTTCGCCCGAGGAAGGCATCTCCTTGCCGGACAAGAACCTGCCCCGCAGGTCATAGAGGCGCAGCCTGGCAGTCTGACCCAGGGGAGAGCCGGATTCATACTTCAGGTTGAGGGTGTTTCCCGAGGATGGGCTGAGTAGTGATGGATACAATTTCAAAACCCCAGCGGGAGGTATCTGCTCCGGGTCATTTGAGCCCATGAGGTTGACTGTTCCATTAAGATGGATCGTTTCGCCGGGCTCGGGGAAAAGCAAATCCTGGATCACGGTACCGTTCGTCTGGGGGTCTTTAACCAGGATGCCATGGAGAGTCGCGGGTGATGTTAATACCCAGTCTCCGGATGAGTTGGTGCCTCCAGTGTAATACTGGTCATAGACTGGGGGATATCCGAAATAGCTGTGATTGACTCTGATACCCGGGGCGGGGTTGCCATTGGTATCCCTCAAATGCACGTTCACGGTAGAGTTATAGGCAGGATCATACGTAGAGATGATGGGCCCGTTGTCCTTAGCCCAGGTAAGCCCTGTTTCGTAATAACCAAAGGCGAAGTAACCTGTAACATTGACGTGCGTTGCGGATTGCCCTGGGCCAAGTGCGTGCATGTGGACGCTGGGGTCGTTCTGGGGCCCCCAGCGCAGCTCTTCCGGAATAAAGGAAGGAGGCCCTGTCAGTCTGAGAAAATCTTCATTTCTCTGGATGGTGAAACCTGGGATCTCCTGGCTCAAGTTTATAATGAAGAAAGGATCGGAAGGCTGGGTGTAGCTTGAGGGCAGGTAGTAGGAACCGGCTGATGTGATGAAACACAGGTCGTTTACTGTAAACTCATCCCACCAAGCCTCATCTCCAAACATCACAAAGCAAGAATTGTTTTCATCGAACCAAACCCTGGCAAGATACCTGGGTATAAGTGGATTCCCGCTCAGGGCTGCCAGCCACAGGAGCGTAATCAGCAGAAGTGAAAGCTTTTTCATGATTCCTCCCTCTTTAAGGTATCATAATCAAAGATTAGATATATGAATGGGAGATTCCTTTGCGGCGCATGGATATCACCTTGATAAACAAGGCAGGCAAAGGATCTTCATCAACACTTTATCCACACTATTACTGAATGTTGAGCGTAAGGCCACGGTGTGGATAAGATGATTTAATACCCAAAAATAGTCAAGCACTTTCTTTGCTTTTTGGTATTCTCCTGATCAAGAATGACCCGTTTTCTTGTGTTTGAGGTTTTGGGCGAGGGTTTTTAGCTGGACTCCTTGAACTAAAACATGGTATAGATGGCGCGGCCAGCTTTTGAACTTGACAAAAAATGGCGGGGAAAAATATAATGAAAGGTTACATTTACAGAATGAGTTAGCTTGGAGTTGATATGGCACTGTTAATGAAGACCACAAAGTTCGTGGAATCGCAGATCGACACCTTTTTGGATGTGGTAAGCGATTCGGGGACGCTTTTCCTGTTGGGGGTGGAGGATTACCTGCAGGGCAGGATAGACCAGTTTGAAGAACGGCTGGAGCAAATCCGCGAAAACGAGAAAAAAGCGGATGACCTGCGAGTGGCTGTCGAGCGCTATCTCTATGAGCGCACCCTGATCCCGGAAAACCGGGGCGACGTGCTGGCCATTTTGGAAAACACCGACGAGGTGGTGGACAACATCAAGGACACTCTGATGCAGTTTTCCATCGAGATGCCGGAAATCCCGGCTGAGCTGAATGACCTCTGGGTGCAGACCACCCGCGCTTCAACTGCCGCGGTGGAGCAACTGATCTTCGCGGTGCGTTCCTTTTTCTGCGATCTTTCAGCCGTGAACAACTATATCCACAAGGTCTATTTCTTTGAGCGCGAAGCCGACCAGATCGGCGAAAAACTGCGCAGGCAGATCTTTGGACTGGATATCGATCTGGCCCGTAAAAGCCATTTGCGCTGGTTCGCCATCCATATCGAGCAGATTTCGGATTACGCGCAGGCCGTGTGCGACAGGCTTGCCATCTATACCATCAAAAGGCAGTTGTAAGGCGATAAATGGTCTTTTTCTACCTGATCAGCGGGCTCTTTATCGCCTGGACCCTAGGTGCCAACGACACCGGCAATATCTTTGGCGCGGCGGTGGCCACCCGCATGCTCAAGTTCAGGCAGGCGGCTCTGATCGCGGCAATCTTCATCTCGCTGGGTGCCGTGCTGGAAGGCAGCGGCCCTTCGGGAACCCTGGGAAAACTGGGTTCGGTGGACGCCCTGGGAGGAGCATTCACAGTGGCCCTGGCAGCAGCGATGGCGATCTTTGCGATAGTCCGGGCGGGCATCCCGGTCTCGGTCTCTCAGACCATCGTGGGCGCTATAATTGGCTGGAACTTCTTTGCCGGCAAGCTGACGGATTTCAATTCCCTGTTCACCATCGCGGGCAGTTGGGTCACCGCTTTCATCGTGTCCGCGGGGGTGGCGGCTTTTTACTTTTACCTGATGAAGCTCTGGATCAACCGCTCCTCGATGCACCTCCTGGAGCAGGATATGCTGATCCGCTATGGGCTGGTGGTGGTGGGGGCTTTTGGAGCTTACTTTTTGGGAGCCAACAACATCGCCAACGCCGTGGGTGTCTTCGTGCCGGTGACTCCTTTCAAGGATATTCAGGTGGGACAACTCTTTGTCATTACGGGGGTGCAGCAGCTTTACATTGTGGGCGCGGCGTCGCTGGTGCTCGGTATCTACACCTATTCGCACAGGTTGATGGGAACGGTCGGCAAAGACCTGTTCCAGCTTTCGCCCGCCACCGCTCTGGCGGCTCTGCTGGCGGAAGCCACGGTGCTGTTTCTCTTTTCATCCCGGGCGCTCTACCGGCTTTTGCTCAGCCTGGGCCTGCCCACGATTCCTCTGGTGCCCATCTCTTCCACTCAGGTGATGGTGGGTGCGGTGATTGGCATCGGCCTGGCCAAAGGCGGCAAGAACATCCGCTATAACGTGTTGGGGAAAGTGTCCCTGGCCTGGGTGGCGGCGCCGGTGATGGCATTTTTCTTTTCCTTTATCATGCTCTTTATCTCCCAAAACGTCTTTGAAATGGAAGTGAACCGCCCGCTGGTTTACAAGGTGGACAAAAGCGCGGTGCGCGAGATCGAAAGGCAGGGGATGAACATCGACAACCTGTCCTTTGTGAACCTGCGCAGCTTCAAGACGGAGCGGGAACTTTTTCACGAACTGGTGCTGGACGACGCCTATCCACCCGAGGAAGCCAGGAGAATCGTCGCCATCTGCGAAATGTATCCTCTGCAGGTGAAGATGGAAACCCTGCACGGCCGGGGCCTGGACAACCGTTTCAGCCAGGAGCAGTTGGACGCGCTGCAAAAGCTGGAGGAGCGGAAGTTTAACCGGCGCTGGAAACTGGATAAGGCACTGGCGGAAGACCCCGCCTGGCAGTTGAACCCGGAGCCAAAGAACCAGTTGGAAAAAGACCGCAATGCCGATCTGAAAGAGGATCTGGCCATCCTTTACCGCGTCTTCTATCAGCCGGAAGAGAAGCGATGAACCCCTTTGTAGCCAGCATCCTGCCGCTGTTCTTTTCCTTTGCCGTGGGTGTCGCCGCCCGCCAGTTGAAGCTGCTTTCAGCCAAAGATGCGACTGTGCTGCTGCGTTTTGTGCCCAACGTCTGTTTGCCGCCCCTGATGATCCTGGCCATTTACCGGGTGGAGCTGGCGGGAGACATGGTCCTGATCCCATTTTGCGCCATGCTGGTGGTCTTTGCCATCTATTTCATCTCCTCCGCGGCGGGCAAGGCGCTCAGGATGAGCGGCCCCACCTTTGGCAGTTTCCTGGTGGGCACCCTGATCATGAACACCGCCTTTGCCCTGCCCTTTTTCCAGTCCGCCTTTGGAGACGAAGGGCTGGCCAGGGCGTCGCTCTTTGATATCGGCAACACCTTCCTGATCTTTACTTTCAGTTATTACAACGCCATCAAATATGGCGACAACTCCCACACGGAAAAGATACAATGGAACAAATTCCTGAAGCTGCCGCCCCTCTGGGCGATGCTGGTGGCCTTTGGTATCAAACTGAGAGGGATGCGGATTCCCCCGCTGGGGATTGAGATTCTGGAAATGTTGGGGCAACCCTCCGGAACGATCATAATGGTGGCGATGGGGCTCACCTTTCATCCCCGGCTTTCGCATCTGGGCAAGGCTTTCCTGGGGGTGTTCATCCGCATGGGCTGCGGACTGGGCATCGGCTTGCTCCTGGCGTGGGTTTTTGGGCTGCAGGGCATCTCCCGCAATGTGGTCGTCACCTGTTCCGCCATGCCGGTGGGCTTCAACACGCTGATCTTTGCCGAACTGGAAAATATGGATCTTGAGTTCGCCTCCACCATGGTATCCATCTCCATCGTGCTCGCGATGATCACCACTCCTTTGCTCATCCAGCTTTTCAGCTAAACCACCCCTCCATTTATGTGCGGCCCGGGAGCCCAAAAAAGCCCGGAATGACCCGGGCTTGACTGTGTTTGGGAAAGCGGAATCAGAAAGTATAGGTGAGCCCCAGATTGGCCGCCATCACCGAGGAGTTGTAGGTTCCCCTCATATTGTTGTCGGTCTCGGTGTCGATCACGCGTTCGGGAAACTTGATGATCTGGCCATTCACGTCGAGGGTGAACTTGCCGAAGTCGCGGCCGTAGCCGATATTGCCGCTGATTTTGTCGCCGATGTCGGAGAGGGTGGGATTCTGGGTTTCCTCTGGGATGGGGGACTGGTCGTAGTAGAATCCGGCGCGCAGGGCGTTACGGCCCAGGCGGTATTCGCTGCCCAGGCTGACGCGGCTGGTGTCTTTCCAGTTGAAAACGAGTTTTGGATTCTCAACCTTTCTGCCGAGGATCGCCACATCATCGAGGAACGTGACTTCGATCCGGTTCAGGCGGCTCCACATGCTGTAGGCGTAATCAAGATTCACGCTCCAGTTTGGCATCACTTTGCAGGAGATGCCCAAAGCCGCTTCCGCGGGCAGCTTAAGGTTTGCTTCCAGATCGCCTTTGCCGCCGTGGACGCCGGGAGCCCAGACCGGATTGGGTGAGGATGCCGAAAGCTGAACCAGATAGTTGTGATAGCTGTTCAGCCACAGCTTAACTTCCGCCTCTCCTTCCAGGGGGATGTTGGCAGGCGTCTTGTAGGTGAGGCCCAGCGAGAGTTTGTCGATCGGTTTATAGAGGACGCCGATGTTTCCCCCGAATCCCCATCCGGTGCCGGACATCTCAAAGGTGTCGGGGCCATAGAGGGAGAATCTGTCACTGGGAGAGAGCCTGGTGACGTCGATCATGCCGTAAAACAGGCTGAAACCCAGGCCGAAAGAGAGCTTGTCCAGCAGGCGGTGAGACATGGTGGGATGGATATCCACAATGGCGATGGAGCTGGACATCTCGTTTTTTGGCATGCCGGTGGGAGTGGTCAGGATGTAGTCTGCGGGAATAGTATCCGGCATGGCAAAGCCTGTGTTGGCGATGTCATAGGCATCATAGGTGGCGCCCAGGCCATAGGGGACGTAGATGCCCAGGCCAAACTTGGTTTTGGGATTGTCCGCGTAGAACCCCAACAGGCTGGGAAAGATGCTGAGCTTGTTTTCGGCAGAGAGTTCTTTATTATAAGCAAAGCCGGGCAGGGGGATGTTGTTTGTCCATCGTGAATCTGGTTGGATAAAGCTACCACCCAGGCTGAGCTGATCATTCCGGATAAAGGCCAGGCCAGCCGGATTCCAATAAACGGCGGAAGGGTCGTCGGCCATGCCGCGGAACGCTCCCCCCATCGAGATGGCGCGGGAGCCTATCCCGGAAAGGGCAAAACCTCCGGCAAAAAGCCCGGTGCTCAAACTGAGCAGCAGGACGAGCAGGATTGCATTACGGATTGAATTCATGATCACTCCTTATTTGCTAAAATGCTAATATGCAAACGCTAAGCTTTCACGCGAACACAATTCAAGTTTGCGGGATTAGTCAAGGAAAAAATTCGTAGTTACGCCTTTGCCGGGATTTATGGCAATTCGCTTGCTTTGAACTCGAAAAACCATTGCATGATAGAACGCGGATGACAGGATCGACTGGATCAGCAGGATATAGATTGGGAAAGACCATTGGTGAAAGGGTGGTAAGCGACCACTGACTCAGAAACAGAACACCCCCAGTCTATACATTGTGTCATCCCGGCCTACCGGGGACCTCGCCGGATTGGTAACGATCCGGTGGGGTGGTTTGAGCCGGGATCCAGTCTTTTAGGACTGTTTGGAGTCCAAACCGGCCTTGAGACTGGCATAAGTATGAAACCCATATTGCCGGTTTGAACTCCAACCTCAGCCAGCACGGAGTTCAAAGAGCCTTTCCCGGCTGCAAATATCCACCGATCGCCTGGGCTCTTTGGACTTCGTGCGTAAGAAAGAGCCAAAATCCAGAGCTACTGCCCCGAATACCGCAGGGCTCTGAACATCATGCGGAATAGTGCTGCGTCCGTCAAACTGTAACAACAATCTAACTAACATCTGCAGAATTCATTAGGAGCAGAGTGTGGAGGCTAACAAGCAGCCCTTGACATTTAATATCCATAGCTGAAACAGTGTTTGCCCCCGTTCGCGTGATGGGGCTAAGTCTATATATTCCGTAGGTCATCCTTAACTTGGTGAGGGATGACCTAAGGATGATGGCACAAAACGCTGTAGCAGCAAGGGAGGGCGCTATGAAGGATTATGCAGAATATTGCCGTTGTTATTTGTGAATGTGATACTATATTGTTTGCGCATTATTTCCATCACGGTGAAAAGGATCCCCGAAACAAACCAAAACAGACTCTATACCGCGTCATCACGGGCTTGACCCGTGATCCAGTCTTTTAGAAAAGGTAGTGGAAAGGTGAAATGGCGGAAAAAGTAGGTTAAATGATCGCCTCAACTGTATCGGGTTTGCTATTGGGCCGCTTGGGGAGGTCGTCAATCCAGCGTTTGGGGGTATGGCGCAAATTTCCGCTTGACGAATCTGCCGTCCGCAAAAAATGTGATTATCTATCCCAAATATTAAGGAGACAAGATGTACGCCATCGTGGATATCAAAGGATTTCAGTTTAGGGCTGAAGAAAACGCGATCCTGCGCGTTCCCCTGCTGAACACGGCGGAACCTGGCCAGAGCCTGGAATTTGACCGGGTGCTGATGCTGCGCGAAGACGCCCAGATCAGAGTTGGCCAACCCGTTGTGGAAGGCGCGACAGTACTTGCCGAAGTAATCGAGCACGGTAAAGGCAAGAAAAAGGTGATCTACCATCAAAAGAGAAGGAAAGGTTACCGGGTAAAGAAAGGCTACCGTGAGCAATATACAGACATTAAAGTGACCGGAATCCGGTTTTAGGAAAGAGGTGAAGCATGGCACATAAAAAAGGTGTTGGAAGCAGTCGTAACGGGCGCAACAGCAATCCCAAATATCGCGGCGTAAAGAAATACGGCAGCGAGAATGTGGTCGCCGGCAATATCATCGTGCGCCAGAAAGGCACCAAGTTTCACCCCGGCCTCAACGTGGGCATGGGCAGGGACTATACCCTCTACAGCCTGGTGGACGGCCAAGTGAAGTTTGAGACCCGCGCTTTGAACCGGAAATACGTTTCCGTGATCCCTGTGGAAAAGAGCGAGTAAGCTTCCATTAGCAAAAGAATTAACCCCGGTTATGCGCCGGGGTTTTTTATTATCCACGTATTACAAAAACAGCATAAGGGCAAGTGTCCAGCCTAAAAACAACAAACCGACCCCGAAACAAACCCCACCAGGCCCTAAAGCTGCGTCATCATAGTCTGCGAGCCGTGATCCAGTCTTTTAATAATATCCACAAATTACACGGATTAAAAGAACAGAATAAGGATAAACGTCCAACCCAAAAACAAGCACCAGACCTGAAACAGACCACGACAGACCAAAAATTGTGTCATCCCGGGCAAGTCGGGGTCCTCGACGGATCGGCAACGATCCGGTGGGGTGGGATAGCTTGACCCGGGATCCAGTCTTTTGGAAACAACCAGCCAGCCCTGAAACAGACCCACATAACCCCAATCCGCGGCAATCTGCGCCTTTTATCCGCGTATATCTGCGTGAACCGCTTGACCCGTTATCCAGTTCCCAAGGGTGGCAAAGTCCATTTGCCACAGAGACCGGAGGTCTCTTCCAAACAGGCAACTCCGTTGCCTCTGCCTAACAGACTTCGGCAGCCCTTAATCTGTCCATCTGGACACAAACCAAAATAGCGCCGGAAAGGAGGCACCGGCGCTATCTATCTTACTGAGGAGTGAGGGAGGGTTACTTTATTTCCGCCTTAGGGGTGGCTTTCAGGTCTTGTTTGGATTGCGGTTTGGAGTCGCGATCTTTGCAGTCTTCGCAGCCTTCGCAGTCTCCGGCGCGCATCCGCAGGCCTTCCCCGTTGCCGGGTCCCCTGTGCAGCATCTTGCCTTGTCCATCGGCGTTGCGTTGGTGCTGGCCGCAGTTCTGGCAATTCTCTCCATGCCGGTGTAGGGGTGCTTTGTTCCAGTTTTTACCCTGGAACTGGCCGTGGCGGTGCATATTCATAAAGCTGCCGCGCATATTTTCCTTCTGCTCCGGAGTGAGTTCTTTATACACTTGTTGCAGGTGGTCGATGCGGGCGTATTCCAGAGTCAGTTGTTTGTCGTTGAGTGTTTTGGCGATTTTTTTGAGGTTGGCGAAATCTTCCTTTTTCAGGGCTTGCTGCATGTCGATGCGCAGGTTTTCGATCTCAGCCTGCAGGTTGTTCATTGTTTTCAGATGTTCGACGCGAAGGGGCTCCAGCTTCTTCTGCTGAGCTTCGCTGAGGTTCACGCCACAATGCCCGTCCATGCAACCGCAATCATCACTGAGGCGGTCTTTGAGGCGGGGATCGTCCTGGGAAGTGGCGCCCAGCCTGACGCGGGGCATAGCTTTGGTGTCGGACTGGCCAAATAGTAGCCCGGTGAGGGCCAGGGCCAGCACGGCAACGATGGCTATTTTATTCATTTGGTTTTCTCCTGAGATTGTCTTTTTGGTTTCGGTCTATAAAACGGTCCATTCTCTCCGCGCGCCGTCCGAAATAGTCGCGGGCTTCCTGGGGGGTCATGGATTTGCGCAGGCGCAGGGTGGATTCGCCCAAGGTTCGTTCCAGGCGGCTTTGCAGCGTTATCGAGCGTTCGATGATGCCCTGGATCTTGGTTTCGTTGATCTTTCCCTTGGCCAGTTCACGCATCAGTTCCCTTTTGGAAACTCGGAACGAATCACGCAGGGCTTTGGTGTTTTCGTTCTCGAAGTCCCGCGGGTTGAAACGGGCTTCCTCACGACTCCCGGGTCCTTCCGGAAAGTTTTGATAGTGGTGCATATCGTGCTGTTTGCGGAAAAGCCCCATCACCACCAGTCCTCCCACAATTCCGGCGTTGAGAGCCAGCGAAACCAGCAAAAAAATGCTAAGCAGGCGTTTACTCATGGACGCCTCCGGCAAGGTTGGGGTCATCCAGCAGGGAAACTTCGCCAAAGCTTGCCAGCTCCTGGCTGGGGGTTGCGGAAGGCGTTTCCGGGAAGGGCACGAAGGAAGAGAAGGCCGCCTTGCCCAACAATCCGCCCACGGTAAACATCAGTATCAACACCAGCAGGGCGGGGATGGTCTGCAAGCGCCAGCGGATTTTGTATTGCTTGCGCTGCCTGTCGTGCCGGGCGGTTTTTTCCATGATCTGATGGTGCAGCCAGGCGGGAAACTCGGCGCGGGGTTGTGCTTGCAGCAGTTTCTGCAGCTTGAGGCCTTCATCCTGATAGGCGCGGCAGGCGGGACAGGAGGAAAGATGCTGTTCCAGCTTGCGGATACGGCCGCGCTCCAGCTCACGGTCGAGCTTGAGTTCGATCTGGCGTTTGGCAGCTTTGCATCTCATTTTTTCCTCTCTTGGCCAGCCACGGGGGCTGTGTGTTCAGTCTTGTTCATAAAGTTATACTCCCTTACCCTGCATTTCCCTCAGCAATTTTTTGCGCAGTTGCTTTTTGGCGCGCACCAGCAGCGATTCCACCGCCTTCACGGTGATGCCCAGCTTTTTCGCTATCTCTTTGTAGCTCAGCTTTTCATAGTATTGCAGGTGGATCACGCTGGCGAGCTTGGGGGGCAGTTCACGCAGTGCTTGATGCAGCGCGGAATGATCCGGCTCCGGTTCCGGGGCGCTGCGGTCTGGCAGACGGCTGAAAGATTGGGGGTCGAGGCTCACGTAGCGGTTTTTCTGCTTGAGGAAAGTCATGCTCTTATTGTAGGCGATACGATAGAGGTAGGCCACCGCGGTTGCTTCCTCCACGCGGTCGATGTGTTCATAAAAGGAAATGAACACCATCTGCACGATGTCGTTGGCATCGTTGTCGTTGGCCACCAGGGTCAGCAGATAATGGTAAATCCGCTTCTCGTTCGCCTTGAGGAAAGCCTCGAACTGCTCTTTCTTCATCTGATTACCTTAAACATTATACCTCTTTGAGGATAAGATACTGCAAAAAATCCCCAAGGCCTGTGTCAAGATAATTAAAGTTCTACTTGTCTTGTAGGATATCCAGTTTATATTGCCTGTAAAGACTCAATATGGAGAATGATCATGAAAATACTGGTCCTTTTTTATTCGACCTATGGACACATATACGAATTGGCAAAAGCTGTCGCCGCAGGCGCTCAGAGCGTTGATGGGATGGATGTTGAAATTAAGCGTGTGCCGGAAACGCTATCCCCGGAGATTATGGCTAAAATGGGCGCGACCGAAGCGCAGAAAGCCTTTGAACATATACCGTTGGCCACGGTGCAGGATTTGGCTGAGGCGGATGGCATCGTCTTTGGCACACCCACCCGCTTCGGCATGATGGCCGCGCAGATGAAGTCATTTCTGGATTCCACCGGCGGGCTCTGGGCCCAGCAGGCACTCAGGGGCAAGGTGGGTTCGGTTTTCACCAGCGCCGGAGTCCAGCATGGCGGCCTGGAAGCCACCATCCTCAGTTTCCACATCCCGCTGCTGCATCACGGAATGCTGATCGCTGGACTGCCCTATAGTTTTGCGGGACAGACCAGTATGAGCGAGATCACGGGAGGATCGCCTTATGGCGCCAGCACCATCGCCGGCGGAGATGGCTCGCGCCAGCCCAGCGCCAATGAACTTGACGGCGCCCGTTATCAGGGCAGGTATGTGGCTGAGATAGTGCATAAACTGAAGCACCGATAATCATTGACACAAAGATCGGTTTCTGATTCTTTGTCGGATTAAGGAGCCTTTTTTATATGCGAGTAAAACTGAGCCTGTGCCTGTTTATCCTGTTGTGGGGGGTGTTGCCGGCCGCACCCCGGGCTTTGCTGTCTCCACAGGAGCTGGGGCAGATTGAAGAGATGCTCGGCACGGCCGGATTGCGGCGGGAGTCGCTGACTTTTGAAAAGGACTGGGATTTGGCTGCCAGGTTCAAGATGGATTGGCAGTTGCGCCAACTGCAGGATCCCTGGCGGGCACTGGACGATCTGGCTTCCCTGCGCGAAAGCTGCGCCCTGGAGGATGAAAGCGGTATTCCGAGTTTGCTGAACACCCTCGGCGGCATCGCTTTCAATCTGGATACGGATAATTATGCGAACATCTATAACGCGGCAAGCGAAAGATACACAAGCTCTTTCTCACGCAAGGTGCGCCGGACGCGGGATATCTTTGGCTGGCTCACCGGGCATCTGCGCGAACTGAAAAAAGACCTCTCTCCGCTGCTGGAAAGTGTCAGCCCCCGGGAAGCGGACAAACTGCTGTCCTTCTGGCTCTGGCAGTTCATCGAAAAGGAAGATATTGAAAAATATAAGGCTTACTACAAGCAGCACAAGCTTCCGCTGCAGAGCGATCTGGATTCGGAGGAGATCTACGGGCTGCTGGAAAGGCTCGACCTGGACAGTCTGCAACGTACCGGCCTGCGTTTTCTCGCCCTCTCGGATGTTTTGACCCGGGAATCGGCCAGGCTGGATTTTCCCCGGCGCAAACCCCTGATTAAAAAGACCGAGTTTGGCCTTATGGTGATTGGCAGCCGGAGTGACGACCATTATCGAAGCTCCGAACTGGGCTCAGCGCCCATCTGCCTCTTGCTGGAACCCGCTGGCAACGATGTCTATGAGATCGGTCTCAACACTTCATACGCGCACAACTTCTATATTCTGGCGGATTTTGACGGCAATGACAGCTACCGGAGCCAACAGCCGGCGGGGATCTTTCGCAGCGCCTTTGGCCTGGGTTATTCCTTCGATGGCGCCGGCGATGACCTGTATCTGACCGATGATTACGCCTTCGCGGCTTTTGCGGGAATCAACATCCACAGGGATAGTTCCGGAAACGATATCTACCGCAGCGGGCTTTTTTCACAGGGAGCGGCGATGTTTGGCCTGGCCCTGCTCCTGGATGAAGCGGGCAATGACAGCTACGGCGCTCCGGTATCCGCCCAGGGAATCGGCAGCACCCGGGGAGTGGGCGCTCTGCTGGATCAGGATGGGGCAGACAGCTACCTGCTTGGCGGCAAATACTTTCACGAACCTCTGATGCCGCTGGATTACATCACTTTGGGACAGGGCATGGGGATGGGCCTGCGGCCTGATCTGGCGGGCGGACTGGGCCTGCTTTACGACAAGGCGGGCAACGACCGCTATCTGGGTGGGGTTTATGCCCAGGGCTCAGGCTACTGGTATTCCGTGGGAGCCTTGCTGGATGAGGGCGGCAACGATGTGTACAACGCGGTTTACTATCCCCAGGGTTCCGGCATCCATCTTGCCTGTGGCTATCTGGTGGACGGCGGAGGAGACGATGCCTATTACAGCCGCAACGGGCCGGGACAGGGCGCCGGGCACGACTGGGGCCTGGGTATGCTGGTTGACCAGGGCGGAAACGACGCCTATTCCATCCACGGGGGCAATGGGCTGGCACTTTCCAATTCGGTGGCGCTCTTTGTGGACAGTTCCGGCGATGACCGCTATGAACGCAATGAAGGGCAAAACTATGGCAACGCGACCCTGGCACGGGGTACAGGCGGCATCGGGTTGTTTTTGGATGCAGGAGGCAAGGACAGCTATCCGGACAGCCTCATGGCCAATGGCAAGACCTGGCAGAAAGGAACTTACGGCATCGGCAGGGATCTGAACCTCAACCTGGTGGAAAAGACGGCGGTGGAAGAACTTGCCGAGGCCGTGCCCCTGCCGGACAGCACAGACGCCATTGCTGATATTTTCGCGGCAGCCGCGGAATGGGAAGTTGGTTCCGCAGTCCAGCGGGTGAGAAAAGCCCGCGAGATACTCATTCATAGGGCAGAGGAGGCCATTCCCTACATTTTGGAAAACAAGCTCAACAGCCGTTCGGGGCTGGAATATCGCGCCCTGGAAGCTCTGGCGGCCAAGAGCCAAAGCTTTGTGCGGCAGCTTTATCCCAAACTATCCGAGGCTGACAGCCTGGCTGCCAAAAACTCCCTCTCCCTCATCGCCGGAGTGGGCGACAGCCTGCTGGTGTATGAGGTGCAGGAACTGCTTGTACAAGACAAATATGTAACCGCGTGCCTGTCGGCGCTTTCCGGGATCAAATCCGCCCGCGCGGTGGAGTTGCTGAGCCAATACACCACCCATCCTTCCGAACGCTACCGCTACATCGTGGCACGCTCGCTGATGCTGAACAAGCATCCCTCCGCCCGGCCCCTGCTCCTCACCATGCAGGGGGACAGCTCTTTCCTGGTGGAGGCGCTGCTGCGCAACCTGCCTCCGGAGGTCAGCCCATGAGCCCGCAGCGGGAACTCTTTGCCTCTTTTCTGGCGGAACTGGGGCTGCCTGACCCTACCGGGCTGCTCTCCCGTTTTGAGTTGTATCACTCTCTGTTGTTGGAGCTTAACGCGCGGGTGAACCTCTTTTCCCGCGGCACGGCGGCGGAAGACCTGTGGAGCAAGCATTTTCTTGACAGCCTGCTGCCCTTGAAAAGCTTTGACTTCAATGGGAAAGAGGTGCTTGATTTCGGTTCCGGCGGAGGCCTGCCCGGCATACCGGTTAAGCTGGCGGTTCCTTCCTGTCGCATGACCCTGCTGGACTCGGTGCGCAAAAAGACCGTTGCCATGCAGGATGTGCTTGGCAGGTTAGAACTTGAAGGCTGTTCCACGGTTTGGAGCCGGCTCGAGGACCTGCCCGCCCGTGGCCAGAGTTACGACATCATCCTCTGCCGGGCATTGCGCCTCGAGGAGCGCTATCTGAAGCCTTTGCGCCAGCTCTTGCGGCCCGCGGGGCAGGTGCTCTTTTACAAGGCGCAGGATAGCTCCGATCTCGATCCCTACCGTCCGCGGGAACTCTGCCGGATGGAACTGGATTACGGCCGGCGGGTGATCTACGCGCTGGACCGGGCCGCGCTGACTAAGTGACAGGAAGTTATAAGAATATATGGCAAGAGTAATTACGATCGTGAACCAGAAAGGCGGAGTGGGCAAGACCACCTCCGCGGTCAACCTGGCAGCCGCTTTGGCTGTGCTGGAAAAGAAGACCCTGCTGATCGACTTTGATCCCCAGGGCAACGCCACCAGCGGAGTGGGGCTGGATAAAGAAAAGCTTGATCTGCAGATCTACGATGCCCTGATCGGCAAGACCCCTCTACGGGAGGTGATCCAGGCCACCAGCACCCAAAACCTGTGGTGCGTGCCGGGCAATATCGACCTCACCGGAGCGGAGATTGAACTGGTGCACGAGTTTGCCCGCGAGCACAAGCTGCGTGAGGCTCTGCAACCGGTCCTGGACGATTTCGACTACATCCTGGTGGATTGCCCTCCATCCCTGGGCTTGCTCACCGTGAACGCCCTCACCGCCGCCACTGACCTCGTGGTGCCGATCCAATGCGAATACTACGCCCTGGAGGGGGTGAGCCAGTTGCTCTCCACCATCCGCCTGATCCAGAAGAACCTCAATCCCAACCTGAACATCCTGGGGGTGCTGCTCACCATGTTTGACCGCCGGGTCAACCTCTCCATGCAGGTGGCCAAGGAGGTGCGGCGCTATTTCAAGGAAAAGGTCTTCCGCACCATCATCCCCCGCAATATCAAGCTCACCGAGGCCCCCAGCTTTGGCAAGCCCATCTTTCTTTACGACATTCGCTCGCCCGGTGCCATGAGCTACCTGAATCTGGCCACCGAAGTGATCGAGAGGACATAAAACATGATAAACGAACATCTTGGCCGCGGCCTCAGCGCTCTGATCCCGGATACGGAAGAGCGCAGCGATCCCCGCTCCAGCATCAGCACCCTGCCCATCGGCAGGATCAAGGCCAACCGCTGGCAGCCCCGCAAGAGCTTCGACGAAGCCAAGCTCCTGGAACTGGCTGAATCCATCAAAGCCAATGGCATCATCCAACCGCTGATCGTCACCAAGACCGAAGGCTCGGATTACGAGCTGATCGCGGGGGAGCGCCGCCTGCAGGCAGCCCGGCTGGCAGGTTTGGAAGCCGTTCCGGTGGTGATCCGCAGCGTGAGCGAGAAGGAGCAGTTGCAGCTTGCCATCGTGGAAAACGTGCAGCGCGAAGACCTCTCCCCGATCGAGGAAGCCAAGGCCTATCAGGCTCTGGCGGAAGACTTTTCCCTCACCCATCAGCAGATAGCGGAGATCGTGGCCAAAGACCGCGCCACCATCAGCAACAGCATCCGCCTGCTCAAGCTTCCGCCGGAAGTCCAGGAGCAGGTCGAGGCAGGCCTGCTGAGCCCCGGGCATGCCCGCGCCATCTTGAGCGTGGAGCAGGAGTTTCAGCCGCTTTTTGCCCAGTTCATCATCCAATACCGGCTCACGGTGAGGCAGGCTGAAGAAAAAGCCAAAACCTTCGGCGAAAGCCATGCCAAACCTGAAAGAACCACGGATAACTCCGCTTTTATAAAGAACTTTGAACGTGATCTGCGCAGCCTGCTCGGTTTGCGGGTCAAGGTCAGCGAACGCGGCGGCAGAGGCCGGATCACCCTCGAATATTCCAGCCAGGAAGAGCTTGTGCGCTTCAAAGACCTGGTCAACCAACTCAGGAGGTAAAAATGAAACGAATACTGGTAACAGGAGGAGCCGGCTTCATCGGCGCGAACTACATCCACCACCTGTTTGAAGACCCCGGCTTCGATGGCATGGTCTATAATGTGGACAAGCTTACCTACGCCGGCAACACCGACAGCCTGAAAGACATCGTGGACAAGTTTTCCGGGCGCTATTTCTTCAAACACGCGGATATCTGCGATTCGGACACCATTGCGGAAATCTTCTCCAGCTTCCGTCCGGACACCGTGGTCAACTTTGCCGCGGAATCACATGTGGATCGCTCGATTGACGGCCCCATGGAGTTTGTGAATACCAACGTGCTGGGAACCGCAGTGATGCTGGATGTGGCTCTGAGGCACTATAAAAAACTGGAGCCCGCCGAACAGGCAAAGTTCCGCTTCCACCACGTATCCACGGATGAGGTGTTCGGTTCCCTGGGCGATGAGGGCAAATTCACCGAGGAAACCCCTTACGATCCCTCCTCCCCCTATTCCGCTTCCAAAGCCTCTTCCGACCACATGGTCAGGGCCTGGCACCGCACCTTTGGCCTGCCGGTGCTGATCTCCAACTGCTCCAACAACTATGGCGGCTACCAGTTTCCGGAAAAGCTGATCCCGCTCATGATCCTCAATTGCCTGGAGCACAAGCCGCTGCCGGTTTACGGAAAGGGGCTCAACGTGCGCGACTGGCTCTATGTGAGAGACCATTGCGACGCCATCAACACCATCATCCGCAAAGGCAGGCTCGGCGAGACCTATAACGTGGGCGGCAACAACGAGATGACCAACATCGAGATCGTGAACACGATCTGCTCGCTGCTGGATGAAATGACCCCCTCGGACAGGCTGGGTTCCTACAAAGAGCTGATCACCTACGTGCAGGACCGCCCCGGGCACGATCTGCGCTATGCCATCGACGCCTCCAAGATTCAGGATGAACTGGGCTGGAGCCCGCGCGAGACCTTTGCCACCGGCATCCGCAAGACGGTTGCCTGGTATCTGGAACACCGCGACTGGTGGCAGGACATCCAAAGCAAGAAATATCAGCAGCAAAGGCTGGGATTGGGCTGAACCAATCGACCCCTGAATTTGCTGCAGGTTGTGCGCGCCCCGGGAGTATAAACTTAAAAAAGGAAACCTTGTGGAGGTAACCCATGCCTAAGAAAAGATATATGCAGCTTGCGGCGCTGTTGGCCGCTCTCCTCGCCCTGGCCCTGCTTGCTGGTTGCGGGGTAAACCGCGCCCTGGGCGCAATCATGCCCGCGGTGCCCGTGGCCCAGACTCCTTCCAGCTCGCAGGTCAACCAGTCCGGTAGCGACGCCCATTTTGTGGTGCTGGACGACTACTTCATCATGGAAACCCCTCTGGGCGAGAATCCCTACGTGTATGCCGCGGTGGCCAAGATGAAAGCCGTTGCCACGGCGCAGACCAACAACCAGGCTCGTTTCCTGCGCGCCATGGACAACCAGAGCGTTCTCACCCAATACTATTGCAAGACCAGGATCGCAAACTCCGCCGACCTCACGGTGGGTAAAGAGGTTTACATCCTGGACCGCACCGACTCCAGCGGTTATCACCGCGCCCCGCTCAATGCGGGAGAAAAGAACGGCAGCTATTGGTTCAAAACCAAAATCACCGACATCAGCCGCAAAGCCCAGGGACAGGTGATGGTCGGCGGAGGCCTTTGGGTCAATATCAACGCCGTGCGTGTGGCGGTCAACTAAAGCTTCTGGCCGCTCCTCCCCAACAACAGACTATATTTTGTTTCATCACTGGCTGTCGGGGTCCTCGCCAAAACGCTTATCGGTCTGGTGGGGTGGCTTGACCCGTGAACCGGTCTTTTGGAAACTACCACGCCAACCCCGAAACAATGCACTCCCAGATAATAAAGCTGCGTCATCCCGGCCCGCGAGCCGGGATCCAGTCTTTTGAGGATAGCCAGTTGTAATATGCAAGCTAAAAGTACCGGCATATATCCTGGAAGACCTAGCAGGTTATCCAGAGATAGAATTCAGATTGTATTTTGATAGCAAAGCAAATGATATTGTTCCAGATTATCAGACTTTGAATTCAGAAACTGGTATTTATGAGAACACTTCTTTGGTGATAACTGAGTACAAGGACTACTTCAGGGTAAGAATCAATTCAGATGATAGCAATATCAACCCCACACCTAAAGTCTATCTGTCAAACTACCCAAATCCCTTCAATCCAATTACTAAGATTGAATACTATTTACCGGAAGACTCTTTAGTTTCTATAGAGGTGTACAATATCAAGGGACAAAGAGTAGCAAGCTTAGTAAATGAATATAGACTGCAAGAAATCAATCATACTTATTGGGATAGTAAAGATTCCAATGGAGATTCTCTTGGAAGTGGCGTTTATTTTGCATCGCTACAGTACAAGGGAAACAAAACCTTCCTGAAAATGCTATTGATGAAATAGTATCAAACATAGGGGAGAGTTTGCACTCTCCCCACTTACAATAGGACAAGATTATGAAACTGATACTTACCTTTATTGCCTGCACCATGATCTTTACTATCGCATCGGTTACCCTGACGGTAGATATGGCTGGGAGTGGGGATTTCACTCATATACAAGCTGCAATAGATGCAAGTGCTTCCGGAGATACTATCCTGGTGTATCCGGGCAGATATTATGAAAACATCAATTACTCCGGCAAGAGCATCTGCATTGCTAGCCTGGAGCTAAGCACCGGAAATCCTGCCTACCGGGATAGCACGATCATAGACGGTAATAACAACGGTTCCTGCGTGATGGCAGTGTCCTACGAAAACAATGCCAGCATCTATGGCTTTACCATCTGCCATGGCTCAGGCTACAGCTTTATGCAAAACGGAGCTATGATCAGCAAAGGGGGAGGATTTAGGCTGAAATACACCAACAATTTTCAAATTTATAACTGCATCATCACAGACAACTCTGCTTCTGTAGGCGGTGGAATCCAAATCAATCAGGGAACGATGAATTTGAAGGATACAATCATCACCAATAACAGTGCTTCCTATTCAGCTGGTGGAATTAGTTTTGAAAGCGATTCCAATTGCACTTTTGATAGCGTGAATAGATGCAGTATTTACGAAAATTATGCCGGAGATATGAATGATATAGGAGCATCGGAGGTTGGGGGTGTGATAAACATCGTGCTGGATACTTTTACCGTAAATCCCCCTACGGCATACTACTCAAACTATGTATATCTGTTTTCGGGAGGAGCTGGATACTTCACTTATGATATTCTAAACGCTTATCGCACAGAAGTAAACCACGACTTATACGTATCGCCCGGCGGAAGCGACGATAATGACGGCTTGTCGCCTGCTAACCCTCTCAAGTCGATTGCCAAAGCTCTGCATACCATAGCCAGCGATAGCCTAAATCCCAAGACGGTTTATCTGGCTCCCGGTACCTACTCATCTGCAGATGGTCAACTGTTTCCCCTGAGTATGAAAGCCAGTGTAAAGCTGGTAGGCGATTCTCTGAGCTATCCAATTATTGAGAATCTGCACTATCAGCAAACCCTAGCGGGTGGATATGCTCCGGAATTAACTGTCAAAAACATGATCATTGAGCATGGCTCTTACCAACCTCACACCGTATTCTTTATGAGCCACTGTGATAACTCTCAATTCTCCAATATTACTATCAATCCGGTGCATGCTGTTTCATATGCCGGCATGTTTATGTACCAGGGTAGTTATGATCTTGATAATATCACACTCAGGGGCTTAACATCAAACTGTATGTCCGGATTCAGCTTCTTCGTTGCTTCCGGCAGTGCCAAGAATCTTACTATCGATGATTGTCATACAATCGGAGGGGAGGATCTGCCTCTGTCTGATCTGGTATCTGCCACCCTGCATGACACGCTGATACTGGAAAACATTACGATCATCAATAGCAGTGTACTCAGTCCGGAGTCATCGATTATCAAGATCAGTTCAAGCCAGGGTCAAAACCCACAGATCAGACTTGCCAATCTATTGGTAGCCAATAACACCTCTACCTCAAACTCACCGGTTTACATCAAAATGAATTCCATCCACAGATCTGCCTTGAGCAATTGTAGTTTCGTAAACAATGTGGGAGGTAGCAGCATACTAAAACTATCCGGCAAGATAGATATTTCCAATTGTCTGATTAGTAATGGCAGTTATTCGGAAATCAATATCCGCAATACACAAGCGGCAGGTTATACTTCAAGTATGACTTTCCAAAACAACCTGATCAGCGGGTATCCCAATTCGGTATATTATCATACTTCAAATCAAGTAACCTTCAATGATGACAATTTCTCTGCAGAACCCTCTTTTTTAGGCCAAGACTGGACAGACCCTATGGCTTACCGTCTCAATTTTGATTCCCCTTGCATCGATGCCGGGACTCCTGATACGGACGGCTTGTTTTTACCCCAGACCGATCTGTATGGAAATCCACGCATCTATAACGAGATAGTGGATATTGGAGCTCATGAATACAGCGGTACGGGAAATCACAACGCTGTTAACCTCACTCTGTATGACAATGTAATGCTCAGTAGCCACCCAAACCCTTTCAGGAGCCATTGTACTATAAACTACTCCCTCAAGACGGGAGCAGAAACAGAATTGGCAGTATTCAACCTGCGGGGTCAGAGGATCAGGACGTTACAAAAGTCCATGCAAGACAAGGGAGAACATTCACTGGATTGGGATGGCACAAATAATTCCGGACAGAGATGCGGATCGGGGATCTATATTGCAAAACTAAAGATAAAGGACCGTAATGTAGCATCAAGGAAGATATATCTAATCAAATAATTGCTTGGCAGTTGGGAGCTTCCAGGATCGTAAACGTCCAAAGACCACTGTGACACAATCCAAAGCCAGTCTTATCAATCTCTCTGCCTCATAAACCAATACGAACACTGGGACAGGTGGTGTTCGTTTGCAAGTTTGGGTGAGTTTTGTACCTGCTATTATCGGTGTGACTGTATATCCGGCGCGAATCGCGAGCCTGAAAATCCCTTGACATTTATGCCCCCATCATAATGATAAACCTAACTGCCAGAGGCAGCGCAAATACGCCGGGGATGCTTCCCGGTTCAGCATGAGGAAGGAATTATGAGCATCGATTACAGCCGCACCATCGAACAATTACAAGCTTTCAAACCCGCTTATGACAAGGGATTGAAGCGTCTGAGGGAGTTGCAGGTTCCCGCCGGGATGCCTATGGCGGATTTCTTTGGCGAACTGCGGGACACAGCCTTGCAGGGAGCGGAGTTTGGCGACTTGCTGCAAAGCGACCCCGCTCTGGAAAAGATCAGCCTGGAAGAGCTGGCCAGGCTCAACGCTAAATACTACGCCCCGCTGGATCCCGAGTCCGGCTACGCAAGCTGTTTTGGCAATCCGGATTACGCGGTGAAGCTCCACGGCGAGGAGTTGGGACAGCTCTGCGCCGCCATCTACACCGAGTTTCGCGCCCTGCGGCAGCACTATATCAATGGCAATTACCTCAGGATGGACGAGCTGCTGCGCCTCTTTTTTGGCCTCTACGACCTGGCCGCGGCGAAGAACTTCGATCCCGACGCCTGGAAAGCCCTCTACCGCAGCCTGCACATGGAAAACATGCGCCTAAAATCCTGCCTGCAAAACCTTATCCGGCTCAGCCCCGAAGCGGATTACTATCTGCGCGTGGTGCGCGAAGCCGACCTGGGCGACCTGCGCTATCTCTACCGTTACGGCGTGTATCTTTCCCCCCACGATTTTGCCATGGCGCGCTTTCTTGCCCAATATCCCGCCGATGAACTGGCATCTCTGGCAGCCTTCATCGTGCAAAGCTGGGTGGATGGCTTCACCCGCGCCCAGAAGGACTACCGCATCAAGCGCTATGCCAACCTGATCATCCCCTGCGGGATGGAGCGCCTGGGACGCCTGCTGATAAAGGAACTGGAAAAGATCGGCATCACGCCTCTGATGGGGCTGCCCCACAGCAACGGCATCAACCGCCAGTTTGGTTATGACCACCGTTTCGACACCGCCCTGCTGCTGGATCGCGAGTTTGTGGACACAAGCGTCAGCCTGGCGGAGGAGATTTTGGAAGAGTTCAAAGGCCTGATATCCCTGCAGGCGGGCCCGGTGTATGTGGAGCTTTTCGGCGAGACCCCCTTCAGCCCCGAATCCAAAGACACCGCGCTGCAGTTCAGCCCCGAGCAGCAAGGCCTCTGGCGCGAACTCTCCGGCAAAAACGCCCAGCTCTACTTCAAATATTACCGCCGCGACGAAACCAGCTTCACCATCATTGCCTTCCCATCACCCGAGATTGGCGAACTCTTTCCCCAGATCTTCGCGGACACCCTGCGCATCAACCTGCTGGACAGCCAGCGCTACGCCCGCATCCAGCAGCACATCATCGACCTGCTGGACACCGCCGAGTATGTGCATGTGAAGGGCAGGCCCGGCAACGACACCGACATCATGGTGCGCATGCACACCATCACCGACCCCGCCAGGCAGACCAACTTTGAGAACTGCGTGGCGGATGTGAACATCCCCGTGGGGGAGGTCTTCACCTCGCCCGTGCTGAAAGGAAGCACCGGCGTCCTGCACGTGGAGGACATCTATCTGAACAGCCTGCGCTACTACAACCTGCGCATTGTCTTCGAGGACGGCTGGGTCAAAGACTACTCCTGCACCAACTTCCCCGATCCCGCCGAAGGCAAAAAGTATATCCACCAAAACCTGCTCCTGCCCCATGATACCCTGCCCATCGGCGAATTCGCCATCGGCACCAACACCCTTGCCTACCAGATCGCGCGCAAATATGACATCCTTTCCCTGCTGCCGATCCTGATCATCGAGAAGATGGGGCCCCACTTCGCCATCGGTGACACCTGCTTCAGCCACGAGGAGGACGCCCCGCATCCCAGCTTTGTGAACGGCAAGGAGATGATCGCCGTGGAAAACGAGAAATCCGCCACCCGCAAGGAAGACCCCTTGAACGCCTACACCCAGAAGCACATGGACATCACCCTGCCCTACGAGATGTTGGCGTCCATCACAGCCATCAGGCCGGATGGCAGCCGCCACGACATTATCCGCGACGGACGCTTTGTGGTGCCGGGCACGGAGGAACTCAACATCCCGCTCGATGAGGGTTGGGAGACCAGCTAACATCAATTTCACCCGATAGTAAAAACCCCGCTCAGGCGGGGTTTTTGGTTTTGATTGCGTTCCGGCTGAAAATCCGGCATCCAGTTTTGCATCAGAGCGTGTAAGTTGCCACGTTCTGGATCACGTGGTCATACTCCTCTTCGGGTTCTTCCCTGCCCTTGATCACGATGCTGCCCTCATCCCGGCGCAGTTTTCCCTGCAGGATGCTGGCAATGTCTTTGGAAGCGGTGATTTCGCCGTAGTTGTCAAGACAGCCGATCTTAGCGGTCAGCATCTCCGGATCGATGTCATCATCAAACTCCAGAATGCCGTTCACCAGCAGCAGCGAGTTGTCCGGCAGGGTTTCCAGGCGCACCTGGGTCATGTTTTGCTCCGAAGTTACCAAAGCCAGCTTGCCTGGCTCATAGGGTATGCCACGGCTGCCGGGTGAGAGGCGCGCCGCCATTTCCTTCATCACGGTCTTGGGAAAGTAGAGGGTGCCCGCCTCAAAGCGGATGTCCTGCTCGCGGACGATTACCTCGTTGAATTCCTCATCCAGGATCAGCAGGCCGGGACAGGAAATGGTCTTTTTACCGAAGGTCATAATGGTGAAGGTATCCAGTTGAGTGCCTCCCGGCACATAATGGAAATCCGCGCGGATGATGCGCACCTCGGTTCCCTGAGGCGTAACCAGCACCTTGCGCAGCATTTCCTCATGTTTCAGGGCGCATTCCACTGAACCCACCACCTTGATCCTGGCGATCTTGCGGGTGAAAAGCTGGGGATCCACCTCTTCCATAAGCTCCAGACTGCCAGCCAGATTCAGTTCCGAATTGTCATCCAGGCTTTCCAGATAGTTGTTTGTGATGGTGAGCTTTCCCACCCGGTTCAGAGTATTGCCGCCGTCACAGGACAGGGTGGAGATTGGCCCCACCTGGTCTTTGACGGCGGACATGAATGCCCCGTGCAGGGCTTTCGGGATCGAGGCCGGGCCGATCAGGCACAAGCCGCTGATTTTTTGCAGCAGCAACTCGGGGTTCACATCGCACTCTATGCTTAGCGGGCCCACCACGCAGAGTTTCAGCGGCGCGGGGCTGTCTTCCAGCATCTGGCGGCTGATCTCCAGAGGGCCGGTGTGCAGCTTGTAGTCGTCGTCCAGTTCCAGCATCTTGCCCACGTTCAACATGTCCACCTTAAGCAGATCGGCTTTGCAAGTGCTGTTTACCACCAGGCAGCCCACATTGTTCAGCTTCGCGATCTCACGGATTTGTTCCAGTGTCGCTTTGCGGGCGTCCAATATTCCAACATTTTGGATCAGAGTAGGCATAGTTCCTCCTTAGTCACTCTGTTCGATGTATCTTCTTAACTTATCCATGGCACGTTTCAGCCGCCAGCGCACAGTTCCCTCGGGGATGCCGAGTGTTTCTGCGATCTCGCGGCTGTTGCGTTCCAGCCAAAATCTTTGCCTCACGATCTCTTTTTCAATAGCCGGCAGTTTCTCCAGATGCGCGTCCATGCCAAAAAGCGGGATTTGCATGGCGTGAGCAGTGTATTCAGCCGTGCTTTGGGTGAGGCGTTCCAGTTTGCGGCGGCGGCAGATGTCCAACCAGCGGTTCTTGAGCACCGTAAACAGCCAGCTACGCTGTTTGGGCACCGGGAGTGTGATTAACAACTGCTGATGCAGCAGACACTTGAGCCAGGTATCCTGGAGCAAATCGCGGGCTTCGTCTTCCGAGCGGGTCAGTTGCATGGCAAAGTTGTAAAGCGCGCGCTCATGCTCGTTTACGAAGCTTGGCATATCCAGCATCTCTTTCTCCTTGATCGTTGTGTCTAACTGTCTAACGTTCCACCCGCCCCGGCTGTTTGAAATATTTTGGCTCGACTGGGGCAGCAATGGAGGCAAGCCTTTCCGCCGCAATAAGTTTGCCGCACGAAAAGAAGCTCCCTTTACTCCCACTTTTTGCCGCTATCCGCCCCTGTCAATCTCAATGTTCTACCCTTTCCACCTCAAAAAACACCTTTCCACGAACTTTCCCCAATCGTAGCACCTATATATTATGGGAGGGGATGATCCTCATTTGCATTCCCCTCTCCGGCGTGGGTCTTCCTGGGGTCAACCTTATAATTTATAAGGATGACCTAGGGATGATGGCTTAACCGCTTGTGGCAGCGAAGGATGGCGGCATGAGGGATCATGGAGGTGGTTGTTATATTATTGTGGAAAGGTGAAATGGTGAAAAGGTGGAAAGGAGACGTGAGATGTGTAGCGGCGCTTGCCATAGCGCCGTATAGGACTGCCAGCCCTGAAACAAAGCACACCAGGCTAAAAACAGTGTCATCACGGCCTACCGGGGTCCCCGCCAAAGCGTGTAGCGGTTTGGTGGGGTGGTTTGAGCCGTGATCCAGTCTTTTCAAAGTCGTTTGAAGTCCGAGCCGGCTTTGGGAATGGGGGGAATCTATACAGCTTTCATTGCCGGCTTGAACTCCAAACGACCGGCCAGCATGGAGCTCAAAGAGCCTTTTCCATCTGCATAGTGCCACCATCAGGCAAGGCGCGTTATCAGGCACAGCAGGAAGCTTAGTGTTTTCCCGCGTCAGACGAACGTGATGTTGGTTTGTTTGTAATACTTTTCTTCCATCACCTGGCTGAGTCGCCGGATCAGGTTACGGCGGATTTCCAGATTCTTGGGCAGGGCGGGATCCTGGTGGGCTTCGTTGATCTTGGTGCCCACCACAAAGTCAATAATATCACTGTTGGTCAGAATGCTCATCAGCCGTTTCACGGGGTTATCCGGCAGGGTATCCAGATTGGCGCCCTGTTCCAGGAGTTGCAGAGCCCGGCTGATGGTGATGGTTCCTTCCGTGACCAGGTCTATCCCTTTCATGTCCGCGCTGGGGGGAAGCTCCTTGCTATTGCGCATTTCTTTCAGGTTGACCAGCACGGGAATTCCCAGTTCACGGGAAAGGATCTCGGAGGTGGTGCCACCGCAGATCACTTTGATGCCTTGGAAAGATTTGACGATGTCCGCCATCACCTTGTCGTTTTCCATTTTATAGGGAGGCCCCGTGACCAGCAGCGTGCGGCGGGGTTTTCTGAGGTAGAGGGCTGCGCAGGTGATATCGTCCGCGGCTCTGCCGCCATCAAATTCCCTGGCTTTCCGCGCCAGTTTTTTGCTGATCTCGCCCGCGGAAAGGCTTGGCTGGTTTTGCAGAAGCTGGACAATATGTTTCTCAACTCCCTCCTGTTTCCATCCCAAGAGCAAGCCGGGACGCCCCATACCTGCTTGAGGAACGCCATCTGAGAAGAAGACCAGCCTGTCTTTGGGTTCCAACTGAAACTCACTGTAAAAGAGCTGAGCCTTGCGATTGATATTGAGTTCTATGGCCTGCTTGTCCGGGTGGATAATCTCTCCGTGGCGCAACAGGACATAGGGTGGGTTGTCGTGTTCAATGATTCTGATCTTGCCGTCCTGTAGGGCATCCACGATGGTAAAGGTGCTGTAGCCGATCTTGCGGTAGGAACAAACCGGTAGGGTTTCCAGGATCACTTCCGCCGCGCGTTTGATATCCATGCGGGCGCTGATGAAAGAGGCAGCCATGGTGGTCGTGAGGGTGGAAAGCACGCTGGCTTTGATGCCGCTGCCCAGTCCGTCGGCAAGCACCAGAATGGTTCTTTCCCCGGTCTTGCTGCTGAAAAAGGAATCTCCGCAGGCTCCCTGGCCATGCTTGCTGATCTGGTGGTAATCCACTTCCAAAAAGCTGTCTTTCACTGCTGATCCTTGACGCTAAAGCTTTCGATGATGGAGTTGAGCAGCACTTCGCTATCGGCGGCGTTTTCCCCCAGGAGGAAGGCTATCTTTTGCACGGTGCTGAGGGTCTTCTTCATTACCTCCGCGGCGTTGTCGATGATTTGCTCGCGCTGGATCACGGGCTCGGTGATATCCTGGAGGATACCGCCCACCACGTGTCCGGGCTGGACGCTGAAGATGGTGAGCCGGATGATCTTGCCTTTGTGGCGGATATCCTGCACGCTGACCTCACTGTCCCGCTGCAGGGCTTCCTTAAAGAGATCGGCAAAGGGGATGAGGCGTTCAAGATAAGCTCCTTCCAGGTCGGGATCGACCTTGCCCACAATCTCCGCGTCGCCGCCGATAAGTTCGATAAAACGCCGGTTGGACTCGACAATGCAAAGCTTTTCATCCACTATCACCACGCCGGAAGGCATGGCTTTGATGAGGGCGGCAGCCTTGTTTTGGGCAAGCTTGCGCAAGTAGGAAACGCACATGGCGGGTTCCGCTTTCTCTTCCAGTAGGGCGACGGCAAAGTCGCGGCAGGTGTTGTAGCCGCAGCCTCCGCAGTTGAGCTCGTCCTCTTTGCGTTTCTTACTGATCCGGAGCAGGGCTCCATAGATTTCCTCGGGTGTGAAGGCGGACGCCTTGATCTCGCGGGAATGGAAGCTTCCCGAGATGTCCCTGCCCTCGGCCACATCCTTGTCCAGACGGGGAGTTTCTTCATAGATGGTGACGCGTTTTCCGGCCGTGGAACCCTGTTCCTTGACCACGGGGCCGTTTACGCAACCTCCGGCGCAGGCCAGGACTTCGATGAAGACCGGACGGTGATAGTCCTTGGTCTTAAGTTCCTGCAGGGCTTCCCGCACGTTTTCCACGCCGCTGAAACTCATGTAGAGGGTATTCTCCGGCGCTCCGCAAAGCTTGATCCCATCGACCATGCCGCCATCCACGGGATAGAGCCCGCCTTCGCCGGCAGAATGGGGCACGAAGTCCGCGTCGTCGCTTATGGAGAGCCAATCCGTGACTTCCTGGGTGAACCATCTTCTCAGGTCAGAGAAAGTGAGCGCCAGATCCAGATAGTCATCCGCCTCATTCTTTTTGGCAATGCAGGGGCCAAAGAAGATGACCTTGGCATCCGGGCCAAACTCATCTTTCAGGATGCGGGCATGAGCCTGCAGCGGAGAGAGAATTGGGGTTACATAGGGCACCAGGTCGGGACGGTATTGCTCGATGTAGTGAATAATGGAAGGACAGCAACTGCTTATCCAGACGGGGTTTTCCCCTTCCTTAAGCAGGCGGGCGCAGGAAGCCGAAACTTCCTGCGCGCCCAAGGCTGTCTCCGATACACCGGCAAAACCCAGGCTCTTGATGGCATTGATCAGCTTTCCGGTCTTCAGGCCGGAGAACTCCGTGCGGTAACTGGGTGCCAAAGAGGCATAGACCCTGGCTCCACTGGCCAGCATGGCTTTGGCTTCATCCAGGTCATCGCGAATCTTCTTGGCATGCACCGGGCAGACCTGGGTGCAATGCCCGCACAATATGCATGCCTTGGGGATCACTATGGCGCTGCCGTCCACCACTTTGATGGCTTTCACGGGGCATTCGCGCACGCATTTGTAGCAATCCTGGCATTGGGTCTTTTCTGTATATATCGGTTCCAATTTACTCATATCGGCAATAACTCTTTATCCAATATTTCTTTTAGTTTTTCGGCGTTCACCTGATGATAGCGGTTTCCGTTCACTATCAGGTTCGGCCCCTCGGCACATTCTCCCAGGCAGAGAGAGCCTTCAATCCGCACGCTGTCCTCCAGTTTGTGAGACCGGAGATACTCTTCTATCAAACCCAGGTTCTCGCGGTTTTCCCGGGCAAAGCAAGAACTTCCCATGCAGATCAGGATGCTTTTCATCACGCGCCCCGTTTTTGCGCTTCGCGTTCGAGAGCGGCAGAAACGTCTTCCAGCTTGGCTTTGTGGATCACTTGCCCGCCCACGATGAGGGTCGGGCCCTTGTCACACTGTTCGGTGCAGAAGGTGGCGGACACTTCAAAATGGCGTCCCCAGCCGTTTTCTTCCACAGTCTTCAGGGTGTGTGCCAGGATCTCCTGGGCTCCCCTCAGGAAGCAACTGGTGCCGATGCAAACCTTCACCTTGCAGCGTTCTTCCTTGGAGGGCGCGGAGAAACTGATCTCTTCATCCTCGATCCTTTTACGGCTCTTATAATGAGTGTGCAGCAACTCGTGGGCTTTGTGGCTGTTAGGCTCGTCCAGGAGGACTTTGTAGAGGTCTGTCACGAAGGGGTTGTCCTGGGCGCGGTGCAAGGCCATCATCTTGTCGGCATGGTAAAGAGCCGTGGTGCGTTCCTTGCGAACCAGGGGATTATTCACGATGGGCTGTCCCGCTCCGCCGCTGCAACCGCCGGGGCAAGCCATCACTTCAACGATGTCGTAATAGACTTCGCCGGCCTGGATGCGGTCGGAAAGCTCCGCGGCATTCTTCAGCCCGTGCACCACCGCCATCCTGAGTTTCCCGACGGGAGTGTCAATCTCGGTATCGCGAACGCTCTGGCTTCCGCGCACTTCCTGCAGCACAATGCTTTCCGGAAGAGGGATGTCCAGCTTGTCGGCCGCGTAGCGCAGCACAGCCTCCGAGACGCCGCCGCTGTTGCCAAAGATGACTCCGGCGCCTGTGGCAAAGCCCATGGGCAGATCCATGGATTCAGGCTCCAGGTTGGCGAACTCGATTCCCGCTTCCTTGATCATGCGTCCCAGCTCCTGGGTCGTGAGCACATAATCCACATCCGGCACGTTCTCGGTGCGGAATTCATCCCGCAGGGCTTCAAACTTTTTGGCTGTGCAAGGCATCACGGAAACGACTATCAGGTTCTCTCGATCGGTGCCCATTTCCGCGGGCAGCTTGTTCTTGGCGATGGAGCCAAACATTTGCTGGGGTGAGCGGCAACTGGAAAGATGGGGCAAAAGCTTCGGATAGCTTTGCTCGGCAAACTTCACCCAGGCGGGGCAGCAACTGGTGAAGATCGGCAGCTTCCCGCCCTCGGTCTTCCTCTTCAGAAACTCGTTGGCTTCCTCGATCACGGTGAGGTCGGCGGCAAAGGAGGTGTCAAACACACGGTCAAAACCCATCATTCTGAGGGCGGCGATCATCTTACCTGTGGTGATCTCCCCGGCGGGAAGATTGAACATCTCGCCCAGAGCCACGCGCACCGCGGGAGCGATCTGAACCACCACCTTCTTGCCGGGATCCTGAAGCTGGTTCCAGACCTGGTCGGTCTGGCTGCGGATGGTGAGCGCGCCTGTGGGGCAAACCGCCGCGCACTGTCCGCAATTCACGCAATCCACCTTCGCCAGGCTCTTGCCATAGGCGGGGGTCACCACCACACCTTCGCCGCGGTTGGCAAAGTCGATGGCGCCGATGCCCTGAACCTCGGAGCAGAAGCGCACGCAGTCGCCGCAGAGCACGCATTTATTGGGGTCTCTCACCAGGCAGGGGGAGCCGGTGTCGATTTCTTTGGTGGGGCGGGTCTTCCGGAAGCGGATCTTGTCCACACCCAGTTTATAGGATATCTCACGCAGCTTGCAATCCGGGGAGCGGTCGCACTGGGTGCATTCCCGGTCATGGTTTGCCAGCAGCATCTCAATGATCAATTTGCGCAGCTTCAGAATCTGCTGCGTATGGGTCTTCACCCGCATCCCTTCAAAGGGGGCGGTCGAGCAGGAAGTCACCAGGCCTCTGCCTTCGACTTCCACCAGGCAGAGCCGGCAGGCGCCATATACGCTCAGTTCAGAGTGGTAGCAGAAGGTGGGAATCTCCACATGTGCCTTGCGGGCCAGCGCCAGGATATTGGTCTCGCCTTCCCAGACCACGGGGCGGTCATTTATATATACGATCTTTTCAGTATCCATCTTTCTCTCCTCTTAGGATATAGCTTTGAATTTACAGGCGGCGGCGCAGGCACCGCATTTGATGCAGACCATGGGGTCGATCTGGTGGGGAGATTTCACTTCCCCGGAGATGGCTCCCACGGGGCAGACTCTTTTGCAGAGTGTGCAACCGCGGCATAGGTTCGGATCAATTGTGATGGGAGTGAGCGCTTTACAGCTACGGGTGGGGCAATAGCCCGCCTTCACGTGGGCCAGATACTCATCCCGGAAGAAACGCAGGGTGCTCAACACGGGATTGGGGGCGGATTTGCCCAGGCCGCAGAGCGAAGTGATCTTAACCGCCTTTCCCACTTCTTCCAGAAGCTCCAGAGTCTCCTCTGTGCCTCTGCCTTCGGTGATATCCTCCAGCAATTCCAGCATCTGGCGGGTTCCTTCCCGGCAGGGCACGCACTTGCCGCAGGATTCGTTCTGGGTGAAGCTCATGAAGTAATGGGCGATCTTGACCATGCAACTGGTGTCGTTCATCACCACCAGTCCGCCGGAACCAACCATGGCTCCAACCGCGCCGAGGGAATCATAATCCAGCGGCAGGTCGAGGTGTTCGCGGGTGAGGCAACCGCCGGAGGGGCCGCCGATCTGAACCGCCTTGAAGGCGTCGTTGTTGATCTTGCCATCCTTGTCCAGCACTCCTCCGCCGATCTCAAAAACGATCTCGCGCAGGGTGGTGCCGAAGGGGACTTCTATCAAACCTGTATTGGCGACGTGTCCCGTGAGCGCGAAAGTCTTGGTTCCCGGGGATTTGGGCAGGCCAACTTTCCGGAAAGCCTCGACGCCTTCCCGCATCACCACCGGCACCAAAGCCAGGGTCTCAACGTTGTTGATCACGGTGGGCTTGCCAAAGAGGCCTCTTTCCGCGGGGAAGGGCGGCTTTGGATTGGGCATGCCGCGCTTGCCTTCGATGGAGGACAGCAGGGCTGTTTCCTCTCCGCAGACGAAAGCTCCGGCGCCTTCCATCACCTTGATGCGGAAGCTCTTGCCGCTGCCAAAGATGTCGTCGCCCAGAAGCCCGAGCTCTTCCGCCACTCTGATGGCTTTGCGGATGCGGGAGCAGGCCAGGGGATATTCCATGCGCACATAGACATAGCCCTCATCTGCCCCGACGGCTGCGGCGGCGATCATCATGCCTTCCACCACGCTGTGGGGGTTTCCTTCCAGAATGCTGCGATCCATAAAGGCGCCCGGGTCTCCCTCGTCGCCGTTGCATACGATATATTTCTTTTCATTCGCCTGTCTGCGGGTGAGTTCCCACTTCAATCCGGTGGAGAATCCGCCTCCGCCGCGCCCGCGCAAACCGGAATCCTGAAAGAGTTTGCAGAGTTCTTCGGCGCTGTATTTCTGATAGGCGTCGCGGGCGGCGAAATAACCGCCGTGGCTGATGTATTCATTCACGTTTTCGGGGTCGAGGTGTCCGCATTCCTTGAGCGCGGTGCGCCTCTGCCGGGTATAAAAGGGGATGTCTCCCGCGCCTTTGCAGTGTTTGCCGTCGGCGGGATTGACATAGAGCAAACGATCGACCAGCTTGCCCTGCACAATGGTCTGCGCCACGATCTCTTCGGCGTCTTCCGGCTTCACGTGGGCGTAGAGGATGCCATCCGGCTCGATCGTGACCAGCGGGCCAACCTGGCAAAAGCCCTGGCAGCCGCTTCCCGAGATCAGCACGTCGTGATTGTGCTCATCGTGGGCCTTCAGCTCGATGGATACATCCAGGGAGTGCATGGCAAGGCTGTTCTTCAGGGCGTTGTAAACCTTTTCGGAACCGTTGGCTATGCAACCTGTTCCGGCGCAGACTACGATGCGTTTCTTATAGTGGGTCAGAGCTTCCTGATAGTCCTTTTTGATTTGATCCAAATTAAGCATTTTCCTTCTCCAATATTTCATCTATGAGCTTGATCGCCTGCTCGGGCGTAACCTGGCCGTGGACTTCCTCATCCATCACCAGCACCGGAGCAAGGCCACAGGCGCCCAGGCAGGACACCGTTTCAAAGGTGAAAAGCATGTCGTCGGTGGTGATCTTGGTGCTGGAAAGGCCAAGCTTTTCTCTCACCGCGTTAATCACGGCCATGGAACCGCGCACGTGGCAGGCGGTGCCGTCACACATCTTGATGATGTGTTTGCCTTTGGGCTCAAGAGAGAAGTGGCTGTAAAAGGTGGCGACGCCAAAGAGGTGCGCCGGCGAGACCTTCAGGGAAGTGGCGATAAAGGTGAGCACTTCCTGCGGAAGGTAGCGATACTCGTGTTGGACGGCTTGCAGGATCGGGATGATCTTGTTGGCATTGAAATCGTAGGATTCCAATATCTCCAAGACCTTCGAGAAGCTGCGGACTGCAGTATTTTCAGAATTCATCTTTGCTCCTAATCTATCTCAGTTTTTATGTATTTTTCCTGTAGTGGCGGTTTAATGGCTTTGCAAAAAACGCTTGGCTTTCGCTAATGGCTCCTCTCCACCTTGGTTTCGTGGTGGAGCTTTTCTGCCAGGCGGTGGGAAAGAACCGCGAGCGAGGCGCTCATGTCCACGTTTTCCACAATGACGCCTTCAGGCACATCGAGGTGAACCGGAGTGAAGTTCCAGATCGCCACAATGCCATTGTCTATCATCATTTGAGCCGTTGCCTGGGCATGCTCGGATGGAACCGTGAGGATTCCGATGTGGATATGCAGACGCCGGCAGAGATTGGCAAAACGATCCAGGCTGTAGATCTTGACGCCGTTAATCGTGGTGCCGCTCAAAGCCGGATCGGTATCGAACGCCGCCACGATGGACAAGCCCTTGCGGGAAAGCTCCTGATAACCCAAAAGGGCGGAACCCAGGTGCCCCGCTCCCACCAGGAAGCAGGAACTGCTGTCGTTCCAATTCAGGAAACTCTTGATGGCTTCGATCAGTTCCGCCGTCTTGTGCCCCACCTTGGGAACGCCAACCACCCCGGTCAAAGCCAGGTCCTTGCGCACTTGGGTCACGTGCACGCCGGTGATCTCCGCCAGCCGGGTGGCAGACACGTGGCTTTGGCCTTCCCTCTGGAATTGTTGTAAGAGTTCCAGATACTGGGGCAGGCGTTTAAGCGTTAAAACCGGTATGGAAACCATCTTCTCTCCTTATCGTGGTATCTTATTCGATACTTTTATATCGATAAATTTAGAAGCGTATTTCTGTCAAGAGCTTTCTTCGCTGTTTCCTCCAAAGCCTCTGATGACGAGGCTATAATAATGACTTATAAGCATTTAAGAGTTCACAGAACTTGAATTATTATTCCAGTCTTCATGGGTTGCCTTTTTCAACTATCTCCGGTAGCCGCAAATCCGATATGCCTTCCGCCATTTCACCTTTCCATTTTTCCGCGGCCTTTTTGGCGTAGCACCTATATATTATAGAGGGATGGGTCTCATTTGTATCACACTCTCCGGCGTGGGTCTTCCTGGGGTCAACCTTATAATTTATAAGGATGACCTAAGGATGATGGCTTAACCGCTTGTGGCAGCGAATGATGGCGATATGAGGGATCATGGAGGTGGTTGTGATATTTTTGTGGAAAGGTGGAAAGGTGAAATGGTGAAAAGGTGCCCCCGAAAACAAGTCCACCAAGCTATTAACTGTGTCATCACGGGCTTGACCCGTGATCCAGTCTTTTGGAAACAACCAGCCAGTTACAAAACAAACCCTACCAGACCCCAAAACCGTGTCATCACGGGCTTGACCCGGGATCCAGTCTTTTGGAAATGTCCATGGAAATGTATAAAGGTGCCATGAACACTTGGCAAAATGATTTATCCGTTAATCCGTGTAATCCGTTTCATCCGTATGATGCCTGACATGCCAATCTTATACGGATTGACGGATTTGACTGATTTACGGATTACTACGGTAAAACAAGAAGGCTCTGTTTAGCCAGCCCGGAAGCAAACCAAGCTAAGCTATAAAACTGCGTCATCACGGCCTGCGAGCCGTGATCCAGTCTTTTAGAAACAAGCAGACAACCCCAAAACAGACCACACCCGACTATTTACCGCATCATCCCGTGGGGGTGGCAAAGTCCGTTTGCCACAGAGACCGGAGGTCTCTTCCAAACAGGCAACTCCGTTGCCTCTGCCGAACAGACTTCGGCAGCCCTTATATTATCCGCGCCAATCCGTGTGAGCCGCGTGACCCGTGATCCAGTCTTTAGCAACTGCCGTGGAAAGAAGGAAAACTGCTTTTTCTTGACGAAATTTGGCATCGCGCAATTATGGAAAAATGATTGTATTTTGTTTGTGTTCCACAATCGGTACATCCAATAAACCTGCAAAGGGGAAGATACAATGCTTTCAACCAAGGACGCGATCCAGAAACTGCTGGATAAAGAAAAGAAAATCAAGGAAATGGGCGGCGCCAAAGCCGTGGATAAGCAAAAGCGGGGGGGCAAGCTGACAGCCCGGGAAAGGCTGGACCTGCTCTTTGACCCCGGCAGCTTCCGCGAACTGGATATGTTCGTGCAGCACCGCTGCGACAACTTTGGCATGGAAAAGATAGAAATCCCGTCAGATGGCGTGATCACCGGCCACGGCCTGGTGGATGGGCGCCCGGTCTTTGCCTTTTCCCAGGATTTCACCTCCCGGGGCGGCTCTCTGGGCGAAATGCACGCCGCCAAGATCTGCAAGGTCATGGACATGGCGCTCAGAAGCGGAGTTCCCCTGATCGGCATTCAGGACAGCGGCGGAGCGCGCATCCAGGAGGGTGTGGACGCTCTGCGCGGCTATGGTGACATCTTTTTCCGCAATTCGCGCGCCAGCGGCGTGATTCCCCAAATCACCGCCATCATGGGCCCCTGCGCGGGCGGGGCGGTCTATTCTCCCGCCATGACCGACTTTGTTTTCATGGTGAAAAACACCAGCTTCATGTTCATCACCGGGCCGGATGTGATCCGCGCGGTGACAGGCGAGGAAACCACCCAGGAAGACCTGGGGGGCGCCTTGGCCCACAACAGCAAAAGCGGTAACGCCCACTTTGCCTGTGAGAACGACGCCGACGCCATCCAGCAGATCAAGGTGCTGCTCAGCTACCTGCCCGCCAACAACATGGAAGACGCTCCGCGCGTTGAATGCGCCGATGATCCCCGCCGGCTCTGCCCCGAGCTGGACACCATCATACCGGACAACCCCCGGATGAGCTACGAGATGTATGACGTGATCCGCAGCGTGGTTGACGATGGTCTTTTCTTTGAACCGCATAAATACTACGCCCAAAACCTGATCGTGGGCTTCGCCCGCCTCAATGGACGCGTGGTCGGCGTGGTGGCGAACCAGCCGACCGTTCTGGCTGGCTGCCTGGATATCGACGCCTCGGACAAAGCCACGCGCTTCATCCGTTTCTGCGACGCGTTCAACATTCCGCTGGTGACCTTCGTGGACGTGCCCGGCTATCTGCCCGGCACCAACCAGGAATGGAACGGGATCATCCGCCACGGCGCCAAGCTGCTGTGGTGCTATTCCGAAGCCACGGTGCCCAAACTGACGGTGGTGACCCGCAAAGACTACGGCGGCAGCTATATCGCAATGAGCAGCAGGCATCTGGGAGCGGATATGGTCTTTGCCTGGCCCAGCGCCGAGATCGCCGTGATGGGCGCTCAGGGCGCCGCCAACGTGATCTTCCGCAAAGAGATCGAGGCCGCCGGGGACAAGGTCGCCAAACGCGCCGAGATGATAGAAATCTACGAACAGGAGTTTAACAATCCCTACGTGGCGGCTTCCCGCGGCTATATCGACGCGGTGATCCTGCCCTCCGAAACCCGCGCCAGGCTGATCGACGCCCTGGAAATCCTCTCCAGCAAGAGCGAAAGCCTGCCGCCCAAGAAACACGGCAACATCCCTGCCTGAGGCACGCGGCGATGAAAGACAGAAAGAAAGAACTCGCCGCCATCGCGGGTGTGCTGGCGCTGCTGGATTCAGAAGCGGCGCCCGTCTATCCCCAGCGGCCCCTGGAAAACGCCCCCAGCGTCTGGCAAGCCTATGGCAGGCAGCAGACCATGCTGAACCGTGATCTGATCCAACGCAGAGTAATTAAAAGAAGCAGATAAAAAGGAGCAACCATGGATAAACATGGCATCTTGACCAAAGCAGCAATGCGCTATGAAACTGACCGTCCCAAGGCGGCCAACCCGATAAAGATCCAGGACCTGTCGTTCCGCGACGGGCATCAATCGCTGTTTGCCACCCGCGGGCGCACCGAAGACATGCTCCACGTGGCGGAACTGATGGACCAGGTGGGCTTTTACAGCATGGAAGTGTGGGGCGGAGCCACCTTCGACACCATGCACCGCTATCTGGGCGAAGACCCCTGGGAACGCATCCGCACCCTCAAAAAATACATCAAAAAGACCCCCTTCTCCATGCTCCTGCGCGGGCAGAACCTGGTGGGCTACCAGAACTACGCCGACGACGTGGTGGAAGCCTTCGTGCAGCGTGCCTGCGACAACGGCATCGACATCATCCGGGTCTTTGACGCGCTCAACGACTTCCGCAACTTCCAGACCGCGGTGAAGATCATCAAAAAGAACAAGAAACACTTTCAGGGAGCGATCTGCTACAGCCTCACCGAACAGCGCATGGGCGGAGACATCTATAACATCGACTACTACGTGAAAAAAGCCAAACAACTGGAGGACATGGGCGCGGACACGGTCTGCATCAAGGATATGGCAGGCCTGGTGGCCCCCTACGACGCCTTCGACCTGGTGAAAGCCCTCAAGGAAAACGTGAAGGTGCCGGTGCACCTGCATACGCACTTCACCAGCGGGATGGGCGACCTGTCGCTGTTTAAGGCCATCGAAGCGGGGGTGGATATCATCGACACCTGCGTTGGCCCTTACGCATACCGCACCTCACATCCGGCCGTGGAGCCCTTTGTGATCGCCCTGCTGGGAACCAACCGCGACACCGGATTTGACATCAGATTGCTCAACAAGATCGGCAAAGAGATGGAAAAAGACATCCCCAAATATCTGCAGTTTGCCGACAATACCAAGTTCAGCATCATCGACACGGACGTGATCATCCACCAGACGCCGGGCGGAATGCTCTCCAACCTGGTGAACCAACTGCGCCAGATGGATGCCTTGGACAAGCTGGAAGACGTGTTCAAAGAGATTCCCAAGGTGCGCAAGGAACTGGGGCAGATTCCGCTGGTGACGCCCACCAGCCAGATCGTGGGCATCCAGTCCGTCAACAACGCCCTCTTCGATACCAAGGACGGCGAATATGCCCGCATCACGGAACAGGTGAAAGACCTTTGCTACGGACTCTATGGCAAGACCACCCTGCCTATCGACCCCGAGGTGCAGAAAAAGGCGCTCAAGGGCTATCCGCGCGGCGAGAAGCCGATCACGGTGCGCCCCGGGGACGTGATCGAACCGGCTTTGGAACAGGTGAAAAAGGAAACCGAAGGCCTGGCAAAAGACCTGGACGACGCCCTGATCGTGGCGCTCTATAACCTTACCGGCAAGAAGTATCTCAAGATCAAATACGGCCAGGAACCCATGCCCAACGAAATGAAAGCCATCACCCTGGAAGAGGTGAAGCGCCAGGAAGAGCTTTGCCGCAAAGCCAAGGCAGGCCAACTGGTGGAAAAACCCACCAAGGAAGCTCCGCCCAAACCTGAAGGCTTGCGCGAGTTCGATGTGTATGTGGATGATGAATACTACCGCGTGGAAGTTTCCGAAAAAGGCGGCGCGCCCAGGATCGTGAGGTCGGCGCCGGTCGCCCCGGCAGTCCAGCCCAGTGCTCCAGCGGCTCCCAATCCTGCCCCCGCTGTTCCTGTGGCTCCGGCTCCCGCTCCCCAGGCGGCTCCCGCAGCGGCTTCCTCTGCTGAGGGAACTCCCGTCCATTCACCCATGCCCGGCATGTTCGTGAAGTATGAGAAGAACGTGGGGGACAAGGTGCAGGTGGGCGAAACAGTCCTCGTTTTGGAAGCGATGAAGATGTATAACAACATTCCCAGTCCGGTGGCCGGAACGGTCACCGCCACACCCTTCGTAGCCGGAGCGACTGTGGGCAAGGGCGACGTTCTGATCGTAATCGACCCGGAATGATCCCGCAAAAGGAGCAAGTGATGCAGATCAAAAGCTTTATCATGGACAAGGCGCAGATCGAGCGCAGCATCCGCCGCATGGCGCATGAGATAATCGAGCAGAACCGCGGCGTGGAAAAGATTCGCCTGGTGGGCATCAGATCCCGCGGAGTGCCTTTGGCCAACCGGCTTTCCGAATATCTGCGCCTGATCGAGGGACAGGAAATCCCGGTGGGTATCCTGGATATCACCCTCTACCGGGACGACCTTTCCACAATCTCCTACCAGCCTGTGATCAAGGGCTCGGAGCTGGGCTTTGATATCGAGGACGCGGTGATCGTGCTGGTGGACGACGTGCTCTATACCGGACGCACCGTGCGCGCCGCGATCGACGCTCTGATGGACTTCGGGCGCCCCAAACAGATTCAACTGGCGGTGCTGATCGACCGGGGACACCGCGAACTGCCCATCAAAGCCGATTACGTCGGCAAAAACGTGCCCACCTCGCAGGAGGAGATCATCAAGGTGGAGTTTGAGGAAATTGATGGAGCGGACTCGGTCAAGATCGTTCTTATGTAAGTATCAGGAACGCTGGCGGACATCGCGCAGCCTGCTCTGCGTAGGCCTGGATTCCGATATCCGCCAGCTTCCCGCCTGTCTGGCGCGGGAGGCGAATCCCATTTGGGAATTCAACCGCCGCATCATAGACGCCACTGCGGAGTTCGCCTGCGCCTTCAAGCCCAATCTGGCTTTCTATCTGAGTGACGGCTTGCGCGGCATGGAAGCCCTGCGGCGAACCGTGGATTACATCCCGGAAGAGATTCCGGTGATCCTGGACTGCAAGGTCGGCGATATCGGCAGCACCATGGAGCAGTACGCGCAGAGCTTTTTTGACCGCCTGCGGGTGGATGCCATCACCCTCAATCCCCTGATGGGAGAGGATGTGCTGCAACCGCTGCTAAGGCGGGAAGGTTCCTTTGCTTTCGCCCTGGCGCTCACTTCAAACCCCAGTGCCAGGGATTTCTTTTTGGAGGGCGGAGTGGCGGAATTGGCGGCAGGCTGGATTGGCAGGTTTCCCGCTCAACAGCTTGGGGCGGTGATTGGCGCCACGCAGACGGACGATCTGCGCCGTATGCGCGGGCTGCTGCCGGGCAGAATCTTCCTGATCCCCGGCATCGGCGCCCAGGGCGGAGATTTGGAGGCTGTGCTAAGCAACGCCGTGGACAGCGCCGAAGAGCCCAATATCCTAATCAACTCTTCCCGTGGGATAATCTTTGCAGATTGCGGCGAGCGTTTCGCCGAAGCTGCCGCGATGGCGGCCGGGGAGCTGAGGGACAGAATCAGGCAGGGCTTAGAACGGTAAGGGTGTCACTGCTCAGACAAACCACTTGAACAACACAGTCCAGCCTATTGCCCAACTGTAGCTTACAAAGGTTCCGATCAGGTAGTAGTTGATCATCTGGTGAGCTTTGGCTTCGTCTTTCTGATCCTGGGCATTGGCATCTGGCAGGCGGATAATGGATTTAGCGGCGATCATGAACCCGATAATCTCAAACCTGCCAATCAGCACAGAGAGTGTGATCAACAAACGCTCGAAGATTCCAATCAGAGCGTGTGACCTGTGGCCGTCCGTGTTGTCGGGACGAAATTCCCTGCTGATGATATCCACCACATGCAAACCCGCAAAGAGGTTTAGGATCAGCAGTATTAGATACTGGATAAGACGTTGGACATCCAGGTTGACGATGGTTTGAACCAGGAAATTCCGGTCTGCTTTAGAAAACAGATAGACTGCCAAAGCGATGCTAAACAGGTGGACGATCTGATCGAGAAATAGCCACAGCCAGGCCAGCTTATTCCATCGGTGGGCCAGGTATCCTTTTCCTGCATCCACAAGCAGATGAAAAGCTGTGAGCCCCAGCAAAATAGCTATGAGTGGCAGGTTCAGATAAGGCAAGAGCAGCAGAGTGGACAAAAGCAGATAGGCAGCTCCATGCAACAATAAAGCCCGGCTATGATTTTTATGCTGGGCTATCCATTTGCTTTGCAATACAAAATCAGCCAGCAGATGCGCCAGGATTAAACGCCAGAACAGTATCGTAAACCTCCCTTAGCGCAAGTGATCAATAAACAAGTAACAACCATAATTGGTTGAGACGCTGCTTTACAACTAAACATGGTTGTTATTTACAGTCTCCGCCAACTCGTCCAGAAGGGAGAAAACGCTTTCCAGATATGCCCAGGCGGAGGTTTTGAGCAGTTTACTCACATTCTGCTGCGACGTTGCTTGCCGCTGGGCGATCTGAGCCTGGCTTTCCCCTTGCATAATCCCGTGGATGACCTGTCTTTGTACCTCGCTCCAGCCATATTCCAAGCGGTCGCAAAACATGAGCAGCGAGTTGAGGGCGCGGTTGACAAGGGCTGTCTCGGTATGTGCCCTGGTGAGGGTATTCAGGTTTTCCGGCCTGGCAAAACCGTTGATTGCCAGACGGGAATTGTAATAGGCTGAGCCGTCCATCTCATAGCTGCTGGAACCCTGGGTTGCCCTTTCGCCCAAACCTATCCCGCATCTGAAGAACGGCGTGGGTTTCACTCCGGAGATTGCCAGGGATGTCCTGAAATAGAGCAGGAAACGATAGAAATCCTTGCAGCTTTCCGCGTTGAACTGGAACTCATCGCCCTGGGTGACGGAAAAGGAAAGAAAATCTGCCTGTGTATGAGGATACAACTGGCAGGCCTGGGAGAAGGCGGCGCGGATGTTTTGGTCTATTTGGTTCCGTGCAGGCGCGGGGTATTTGCGGGAACCTATTATATCACAGGTATAGACGACTATCACCGGCTCACTCCGCGAGCAGTTCCCGCAGGTGTTCGATAAATTCCTCAATCTGCTCAACTTGGGTGTTGAAGCTGCACATCAGGCGCACCTCGTTGAGAGCCTCGTTCCACATGTAAAAGTGGTATTTTTCCTGCAGGGCGGGGGTGATCTCGCGGGGCAGGATGGCGTAAAGGGAATTCACCAGCACGGGTTGGGTGATCTTTATCTGCTTGAATTCCTTTAGTTTTTCCGCCAGCAAGCGGGTCATGGAGTTGGCAGCCCTGGCGTTGGCCAGCCAGAGATCCTGATCCAGATAGGCCTCATACTGGGCAGCGATGAAGCGCATCTTGCTGAAAAGCTGCGAGGCCTGTTTGCGGTAGAAACGCATGTCCGCGGTGATCTGGGGGCAAAAGCTGATTATTGCCTCGCCGAAGAGCAGGCCGTTTTTGGCTCCGCCGAAGCTCACGATATCCGCCCCGATGTCCTTGGTCATGGCTTGCAGACTGCAATCCAGCGCGGCGGCAGCATTGGCGAGGCGGGCACCGTCGATGTGCAAAAACATCTCGTGCTGATGGGCGAAATCCGCCAGGGCCTTCAGTTCTTCCAGGGTATAGAGCGTGCCATATTCCGTGCTTTGGGCGATGGAGACCACGCGTCCCTGCGAGTGATGCTGGTCGCGGTTGGTTAGCAGTTTAGGCTCGATCAGTTCGGGAGTCAGTTTTCCATCCGGAGTGTCGATCACCTTGAGGCGTGCCTGGGTGAATTTCTGCACCGCGCCGCATTCATCTACGTTGATGTGGGAGCTGTTGGCGCAGAAAACCGCGTGGTAGGAACGCAGGAAGTTTTGCAGGGAGACGACGTTGGCCCCTGTGCCGGTGATCACGAACCAAGCCGTGCAGTCACCTCCGAAGAGGGCTTCGATCTCGCTCAAAATACGCTCTGTCAGAGCATCGTCGCCATAGGCGGGGCAAAAGCCCACATTTGCCTGCTGCAATGAGGAAAAGACCTTGTAATGGATTCCGGAATGATTGTCGCTGCCAAAACTTATGGGATACATCTCAACTCCAAAAGCAAAAATTTAACCAGACCAAATATCCGCAACGGGCGGATTCAGTCAACCAATTTATGCTCATCCCCGGAAGGCGTTGCGTCCGTTTCCGGCTCGGGTTCGGCGGCGGGCAGCTCCAGTTCCGGCATGGACAACAGCTTTTTACGGCGCTTGCGCCAGGCAAAGATCAACACCACAGGCAAGATGGCAAAGATTATTGAGTTGGCTCCTATGATCAGATAGATCCAGGCTTGCCTCCTGCTGTAGGCGGCGAAATCAAGGTTAAACTCGTAGAGGCTGCTGTTGTATGCCTGGCTGAAAGCGCTCACGAAGCGGGTCTTGTGCCCCAATCTGGCATGGGCGGACGCGATGCCCCAAAACCTGCGCCAGGCGGCTTCATCCTTGTTGCGCATATAATCCGTGGCAAACCAGGAGCTGAGATAGTACATCGGCCATTCACGCTCTTCCGCGGGATAATCATAGGCCAGGGCGAAGAGATCCAGCTTATTGCCCCAAAAGCGTTCCCGCACAAAGTGCAGATAGCGCTGGGGCCCCATCTGCCCGGCGTAATGCGTCGCCATCCCCTCATGAAACCAGAGCGGGACGGAGAGGAAGATTTCGTCCAGATACCAGTGGGTGTATTCATGGAGGAAGATATCGGAGTAGTTTTCCCAGATCTGGTCTGAACTGCGCAGGTAGATGCGGCGTTCCGCGGAGCTGTAAAAGGCATCCGAAAACTCCACGATGGCCGCCTTGCCGGAAGCCAGTTGCCTGTAACTTGCGCGGTCTGGCACGATATAGACATCCGCCTTTTGCTCCAGATAGATTCCGGTGTCCCTCTGCAGGGCGTCGATGCGTTTGTCCACCCCTTGCAGGAAGGCACCTTTGCCGCCAAACTCACCATCCGCGGAATAGACCACCAGGTTTTCCGACACGGCAGCCACCCGGTATTCTGCCGCCAGGCCGCTCACCAAGAGCAGAAACAAGAGCAGCAGGCTGTGCACGCGTTCCTCAGGAGTTCAGCGGAGTTTTGCTGAGCAGGGTATAGAAATTGGTGGCGTCTTTCTTGGCGACGTTGCCGGCAGGTATTTTATCGAGCCGGATTTCGTGCTTGAATCCATAGAGGGAAAGGCTGATCAGGTCGCCTTCCTTCACCTCGGCGGATGCCTTGGCTTTCTTGCCGTTGATGGACACCAAGCCTTTGTCGCAGGCGGTCTTGGCTATGCTGCGGGTCTTGGTGAGGCAAAGCTTGCTGAGCAGCAGGTCGATGCGCATAATTTCCCTCCCCGGGGCTTCAGGACAGCAGGCGCTGGGTCTCCAGTGCGATCATCAGTTCTTCGTTGGTGGGCACCTTGAGCACCGTCACGCGGGAGTCAGCCGCGCTCAACACCTCGATCTTGTTCGAGAAGCGGGAGTTGGCTTCCTCGTCGAGGCGGATGCCCAGGGCGTCCAGGTCGCGGCAGGCCAAAGAGCGCATGATGGGCATGTTTTCGCCCACGCCGCCGGTGAAGATCAGCACATCCAGGCCGTTCATGGCGGCAAAGTAGGCGCCGATGTATTTCTTGATCCGGTAGCAATAGACATCGTGGGCGGTGGTCGCCTGGGGGTTTTGATGTTTCAGGATTTCATTCTCGATCACCCGCATATCGTTGGAAATGCTGGAGAGCCCAAGCATGCCGCTTTTCTTGTTCAGGATCACGTTCACCTCGTCCACGCTCAAGCCAAGCTGCTGCTGCATGTGGATGGGGATGGCGGGATCGATGTCTCCGCAACGGGTGCCCATCATCAGCCCTTCCAACGGGGTGAGGCCCATGGAAGTGTCCACGGACTTGCCTCCCGCGATGGCGGTGATGGAGGCGCCATTGCCCATGTGGCAACTGATGATTTTGAGTTCCGCCAGATCGCGCTGTAAAAACTCCGCGGCGCGCTGGCTGACATACTTGTGGGAGGTGCCGTGGAAACCATAACGGCGGATCTTATGGGTGCGGTACATCTCCAGGGGCAGGGGGTAGAGGTAGGCCTGGGGCGGCATGGTCTGATGGAAGGCGGTGTCGAACACGCCGCATTGGGGCAGATCCGGCATATTGGCTTTCACCGCTTCGATGCCTTTCATGTTGGCGGGATTATGCAGCGGCGCCAGCGGGACGCACTCGCGCATCACTTCCACCACGTGGTCGGTGACCACCACCGCATCCGAATAATGCTCCCCGGCGTGCACCAGGCGGTGTCCCACGGCGTCTATCTCGCTCTTGTCGCGGATCACGCCATTGTTTTCATCCAAAAGTGAATCTATTATCAACTGCAAGCCCTGCTCGTGATTCTCGATCGCCATCTCGCTCTTTTTCCGGGTGAATTTCTCACTCTTGTAGGTGAAGAGCGCTACGTCCTCGCCGATCCGTTCGGCGATTCCCTCCGCCAACACTTGGCGGGTGTCCATGTTGATGAACTGGAATTTTATCGATGAGCTTCCGCAGTTTAGCACTAAAATCTTCATTTTATCCTCTCGTAGTGTTGTTTTGGTGCAAGGCAGACAAAGCGGCCGATATTGTCAACCCTTTTGCGGATAAGTGCCGGAGTATCAGTCCAAAGCATAAGCAAACTATAATGTCTCACCAAAAAAACGCAAGTGGAGAAAATGGGCTGCCGAAGTCTTTTCGGCAGAGGCGACGGAGTTGCCTGTTTGGGAGAGACCTCCGGTCTCTGTGGCAAACGGACTTTGCCACCCCTGGGCACTGGCTCCCGGGTCATGTGGTTCACGCAGATTTACGCGGATAAAAGGCGCGGATTGCCGCGGATTGGTATAATGGGGGTTCGGGATTTGCCGCTTGTTTTTGGGCTGGACGCTTGTCCTTATCCTGTCCTTTTAATTCGTGATAATTTGTGTAATTAGTGGATGATTATTCTAAAAGACTGGATCCCGGGTCAAATCACCCCACCAAACCGCTTCGCGCTTTGGCGGGGACCCCGACAGCCCGGGATGACACAGTATATAGCCTGGTGGGCTTGTTCTGGGCTGCGTCCACTATCAACACGACACCACATCACCACGACACCACGTGATTCACGGTTTTATCGTAGCACCTATATATAATGGGGGAGGGTGGGCCTCATTTGCATCACCCTTACAAGCGAGGGTTTTCTTGGGGTCATCCTTAACCTGGTGAGGGATGACCTAAGGATGATGGCACCAAACGCTGTAGCAGCAAGGGACGGCGCTATGAAGCATTTTGCGGATTATATAGGATTATTTATGCGAATGTCAAGTAATTGATGCCGGTTGTTTTTTGATTAGGTGCTTGTTTCAGGGTCAGTGTGGAGGCGTTGGGTTCACGCAGATAAACGCGGATAACTTAAGGGCTGCCGAAGTCTGTTCGGCAGAGGCGACGGAGTTGCCTGTTGGGGAGAGACCTCCGGTCTCTGTGGCAAACGGACTTTGCCACCCCCTCCGGGATGACGCAGCAATGTAGTCTGAGTGTGGTTTGTTTCGGAGATGGCTGGTTGTTTCCAAAAGACTGGATCCCGGGTCGCTGCCCGGGATGACACAGTTTTATAGCTTAGCTTGGTTTGCTTCCGGGCTGGCCGAAAAGAGCCTTCCTGTTTTACCATAGTAATCCGTAAATCAGTCAAATCCGTAAATCCGTATAAGATTGGCGTGCCAGGCATCATACGGATGAAACGGATTACACGGATTAACGGATAAATCGTTTTGCCAAGTGTTCATGGCACCTTTATACCTTTCCATGGACATTCCCAAAAGACTGGATCACGGGTCGCAGCTTGGGCCGCCGAAGTCTGTTCGGCAGAGGCAACGGAGTTGCCTGTTGGGGAGAGACCTCCGGTCTCTGTGGCATACGGATTTTGCCACCCCCCTCATAATGACACGGTTTTATAGTCGGGTTTGGTTTGTTTCGGGGAACCTTTCCACCATTTCACCTTTCCACCTCACTTGAGCAGCACCAGCTTCCTGGTTTCCTTGTAGTTCCCGCATTGCAGACTGTAGAGATAAACCCCTGCGGGAAGCCCTTCCCCGCTGAAGGAAATCTGCTGCGAACCGGAACCCAGCTTGTGGCGGGCTACGACCTGTCCACGCAGGTTAAAGATGTTCAGGGTGGCGGTAGAGCGTTCCGGAATCTCTGCTTTGATCAGCGCTCTTCCGCCCCTGCCCAGGGGATTGGGATAGGCGTTATGCAGCCTGGCAAGCGCTTGCGGAGCGAGTTCATCTTCCACGGGGGTTACGCTTCCCAGTTTGGCGACAAAGATATCATAGTATCCACTAGGTATCAGGATATGGCTTCCGAAAAAGACTATGCCATTAAAACTTCCGATAACGCAAGCGTTTCCCGCTCCATCCAGGGCGATGTCATATCCATAGTCAGATTCTGTTCCTCCCGCTTTGACTGCCCAGAGCCAGTTTCCGGAGGAGTCCAGTTTTGCCACAAAGACATCATCATTTCCGCTTGTTGTCAGAGTATAATTGCCGAAAGTGGCAGTGAGATAAAACGCGCCAGTCACGTAGGCTTTACCTGTTCCATCCAGGGTAATGTCAAATCCTGTTGCCCCAGCCTGGACTGCCCAAAGCCAGGTGCCGGAGGGATCCAGCTTGGCTGTAAAACCTCCAACTCCCGTCAGGGTATGATTCCCGAAACTGGCTTGGTTTTCATAATAACCGGTCACATAGGCGTTGCCAACTTCATCCACGGCGATGCCACTTCCTCTGTCAAAATACATTCCTCCCGCTTGGACCGCCCAAAGCCAGTTTCCGGAGGAGTCCAGTTTGGCAACAAAGATATCATCAAATCTGATTGCCGTAATGGTATGGCTGCCGAAAGTGCTTGTGCCATCAAAATACCCAGTCACCCAGGCGTTACCGGAGCCATCCACAGCAATTCTGGTTACCCAGTCAAAATCTGTCCCTCCCGCTTTGACCGCCCAGAGCCAATTGCCGGAGGGATCCAGCTTGGCAACAAAGGTGTCACTCCAAATATTTCCACTTGCCGTCAGGGTATGGCTTCCAAAACTGATTGTGTTTTCAAATTGCCCGACCACATACTGGTTGCCCTGGCTGTCTATCGCTATGGACAGGCTTTCATCCCATCCGTCACCTCCCGCTTTGACTGCCCATTGCCACTCAGGAACATTCTGCGCTCCCAAAAGCGCCGCTCCGCAGAGCAGGATAAGACACAAGATCGAGCATTGCATCGTGTTCATACTTTCCTCCCATGGCTGCTGCTTTCAACTGAGAATAAACTGGTTGGGGTTTTACTTGATAACAGATATTCTCCTGATTTCACTTTCTCGTCCTGCCTTGACCTTGATGAAGTATATTCCTGACGGACATTCCGGAAGCTGAAGTTGAACGGGACCGTTATGGAAGTTTAACTTGTCATAGCTGTTGACAAGCCTGCCTTTCAGGTCATACAAAGACAAGCTTGCTGTGCCGCGGTGTTTTTCCTCCAGCTCTATATTGAGAATTCCATGCACAGGCAAGGGGTATAACCTCTTAATCAAGAACGATTCGGGGGTATAAGCTTCATCGGAGTTGGAAACTTCATTTTGGTATGTAACAATCAGTTTGGGAGGAGAGTCTGGCCCTCTGGAATATACAACATAATCTACCTGATACCCAGTCACATCATAGTCTGGATGGAAATGTAGCCGATATTGAGAGTATGACCTTGATTGTTGGAGATCATCAAGATAGCTCTCGGTGACATCAGTCCTAACCCAGCCGATGTGCGCGCTATCCTGCAATACCGCTACATTTTCCGCCAGTGCAGCCTGCCAGAACACAACAGGCAGTATCGACTCAAACTGTATGTGATCTATCAGAACTTGATATGGTGTCAGGTAGTAGTGTGGCCATATCCAATCGTGGCTATTGTCCCAATACCAATCACAATAGAGGCTGATCTCGGCGCTGTGAATGTGATATCCCTCCGGAACAGGGGTGGTTTGAAAGGTGACTATACTCCTGGCTTCAATTATACCTGGTCCTATAAAACTACTTCTTCCATACAATATTTCCAAAGAAGAGGAGTTTGGATAACACATGTAGTCATCTGTCTCCATGTTGTGATAAATCGAATGTGTAAGCGAGTGAACCGCGTACAAAGTATCCACGAGTACAGAATCATCATTATGATTTGCATTCGCAATTCCCGTCAGGCCTAAAAGTATAACAATCAGGGCAACTTTTGCCTTCATAAGGACCTCAGTGCTTTCTAAGTTAATGAAACGCAGCAGTAGATGCTGATAACTGGAATGTGCCAACACAGCTAACGCTTGTGGCAGAATAAACCACTGGTTATAAAAACCAGATTTGGCAGGCTCATATTGAAGAGCTTCACTGACGCGAATCACGTGTACATGAACTGAATAAGGTTGCACTGTAACAAGCCGCGGAGCAGGGCATCAAAGAGAGGGGTAACTGCAGTTTCAAGGGGGAATTGGGAATTGTTCAGAATCCAGCAGTAAAACTTGCTTTACACACTATCAAGATTAGATTTATACTGGCTTGATAATATGTCAAGGGAAATATGGGTTTTTTTGGGTTTCTCCCGGATGCTCCAGGGATTATTCAGACAGGCAGATTCCCGAGCCTAAACCTGTAGGCAAGCACCGGAACCGGCACTTCGCTGAATATAAACATTTTCCTGTCCACCAATTCCCCTCCAATAGCCACATAGAATCCGGCCGAGGGGTTCTTTTCCGCCACCCAAATGATCATGGTATGCTTCTTTTCCTGCTTCATGATCTCCGCGAATCGATAGACCAGGGCTTTGCCGATTCCCCTGCCCTGGAACTCTTTCAGCAGATACAAGGCTTCCAGTTCGCAGTCACAGGCGTTGCTAAGCCCAGTTTCACAGTCTTTGTACTCGTATTTATTTCCGCCGCTGGCAAAACCCACAACCCGGCCTTCCGTTTCCGCCACCAGAAAGGTAAAGCCCTCGGAAATAACTGCCTGCCAATGCCTGGAGCTGCTCTCGACGCTCATGCCATCAATCCGCTGTTGCGGCATGATGCCGGGATAGGTTTCCCTCCAGCTTTGGACATGTACCGCGGATATAGCTTCGATATCCGATGCCTCCGCTTTTCTGATTGTATAGGGTGCTGGCATGTTTCATCTCCAAACCAAATTGTGATACAGTATGGCCAAGCTTATGCGATATCGTATGTTGTCAAGCTGAAACCGGGGGGGTAGCCAGAAAAAAACTGTCCGGTAATTCCGACCTCCTGATCAGATCACAAGTCCATGTCCCATTGATGTCCGGCTGAATTCCAGTCCGGCGATTGCTCTACGATCAATGAGCGGTCAGTTAGCCATGAGCGTATGAGGTGCTTCCGCGTAAAAGACAGGAAATTAAAAAAGCTATTGACAAAATCGGGGAAGCTAAAAATCCTGACCAACACTTGCAGAATAAAGTTTTACTGTATAGCACAAGTCCCAGGTTTTGCAGGGACTTATAGTTCTTTAGGAGGAACGATGTCACCCTTTAACGGGGATACTCGTATGAGTATCACAGGGGGATGGTTTGCGCCATCAATCCCCGCCAACAATGCCAACTTAGCAGAAAAAGTCCCGCGGCGGCAGTCGCGCAGGAGCGCGGTTTTCAGCCCATGGGGATTCTTTTGCCTGAAAAGTGGAGGAACCAGTGAGTAAACTCGAAAACAGAATCCGCATCAAGCTGAAGGCATACGACCACCGTCTGCTGGATCAATCTGTGGCAGAAATTGTGAAAAGCACGCGAAACACTGGCGCCAAAGTCATTGGCCCCATTCCGCTTCCCACAAACAAGACGCTTTATACGATCCTGCGCTCGCCTCATGTGGATAAGAAATCCCAAGATCAGTTCCAGATGCTTGTGCACAAGCGGCTGATCGACATCATGAACCCCACGCAGCAGACCACCAACGCCCTCAAAAAGCTGAGCCTGCCCGCTGGCGTGCATGTGGAAATCAAGGCTAACACGAGAGGTTGATCATGTTAGGATTGATTGGAAAGAAAATTGGCATGACCCAGATCTTCGATCCCAATGGCAAGGTAATTCCTGTCACAGTGATCAAAGCCGGCCCCTGCCAGGTGGTATGCAAACGCACCCTGGAAGACCATGGCTACGAGGCTTTGCAACTGGGTTTTGAAAAGATCACCGAAAAACACGTCACCCGTCCCCTGATGGGCCATTTCAAAAAATACGGCAGCCCCGCCTACCGCTATCTGCGCGAATTCCGCCCTTCCTACGATCAGGTGATAAGCGACTACGAAGTGGGCGCGGAAATCAAAGTTGATATGTTTGCCGCCAACGAGACAGTGACCGTGATCTCCAAATCCAAGGGACGCGGCTTCACCGGCGTGATGAAACGCCACGGCTTTGCCGGATTCATGCAGTCACACGGAGTGCACGAATCCTTCCGCGGTCCCGGCTCCATTGGCCAGTGCGCCCAGCCTTCCCGCATCTTCAAGGGTACGAAACTGCCCGGGCAGCACGGCAACGCCCGTGTATCAGTGCGCCACCTGCGGGTTGTGCAAGTGGACGCGGAACAAGGTTTGATCATGGTGAAAGGCGCCGTCCCCGGACACCGCAATTCCCTGGTCACCATTCACAAGGAACATTAAGGGGTAGCTGAGATGGTAAAAGCAATAAAATTCAATTCACTCGGCGAACGCCTGGAAGAGATAGAACTGCCGGCCAGCGTCTTTGACGTGGACGTGAACGCGCCAAAGGTTTTGCTGAACGAAGTGGTCACCATGTATCTGGCCAACCAGCGCCAGGGCACTGTGCAAAAGAAGAACCGCGCCATGACCGCGGGCAGCACCCGCAAGCTGTTCAAGCAGAAAGGCACCGGCAACGCCCGCCAGGGCTCACGCCGCACACCTGTCCGCGTACACGGCGGCAGAGCATTCGCCATTTTGCCCAAGGACTGGTATCGCCCGATTCCCCGCACCAAGAAGCGCATGGCCCTCAAGGTCGCCCTCACCGACCGCGCCCGCGAAGGCCGCATCTTTATCGTGGAGTCTTTTAACTTTGATAAACCCAACACCAAAAAGGCCCTGGAACTGCTGGGCAAGATCGCACCCGAAAAAGGTCGCAAGCTCGTCGTGACCGATGGCCACCATGTGCCGACGGTGAAGTCGTTCACCAACCTGCCCGACGTGATGACCGACAGAGCCGATGGCCTGTATGCCTACGAAGTCCTCAAAAGCAGCTACATCATCATGACCCAGGACGCTCTACAAAAGGTTGAGGAGGTATTCAGCTCATGATACATCCGCGTAATATCGTAATCGCGCCGGTGATCACCGAAAAAAGCGAAGGCCAGGTGAGTGGAAACAACACCTATACTTTCAAGGTGAGCATCAACGCCAATAAAATAGAGATCAAGAAAGCAATCGAACACATCTTTTCGGTCAAGGTGCTGAATGTGAATACGATCCGCATGATAGGCAAACCGAAACGCCTGGGTAAGTATTCCGGCAAGCGCCCCGATTGGAAAAAGGCGATCGTAACCCTGCGCAGCGGCGACAAGATAGCCGATTTTGAGGTTTAAAGGAGTAGAACATGGCAATTAAGAAATATAAACCCACCACTCCTTCCCTGCGTTTCCGCACGGGTTACACCTTCACCGAGATCACAACCGACAGACCAGAGAAATCGCTGCTGAAGCCGCTGAAAAAATCCGGCGGCCGCAACAACATGGGCCGCATCACCTGCCGCCATCGCGGCGGCGGACATCGCAGGCACTATCGCATTATAGATTTCAAGCGCGACAAGTTTGGCGTTCCAGCCAAGGTTGCCAGCATCGAATACGATCCCAACCGTACCGCCCGCATCGCCCTGCTGCACTATCTGGATGGCGAAAAGCGCTATATCATCGCTCCCGACGGCCTGACCGTGGGATCCAAAGTGATGTCAGGCCCGGAAGCCGAGATCGCGTTGGGCAATGCCATCCCCCTGGAAAAGATTCCTTTGGGCTCCACCGTGCACAACATCGAGCTCAAAAAAGGCCGCGGCGGGCAGATCGCCCGTTCCGCAGGAGCTTTTGGACAGGTCGTTGCCAAAGACGGCGATTATGTGCATGTGAAGATGCCCTCCAACGACGTGCATCTGATCCGCAAGGAATGCATGGCCACCATCGGCCAGGTGAGCAACCTGGATCACAGCCTGATCAAGATCGGCAAAGCCGGCCGCAAGCGCTGGCTGGGAATCCGTCCCACCGTTCGCGGCGTGGCGATGAACCCTGTGGACCACCCCATGGGCGGCGGAGAAGGAAAATCCTCCGGCGGACGCCATCCCGTGTCCCCCTGGGGCAAGCCTGCCAAGGGCGGCAAGACCCGCAAAACCCGCAAATACTCCGATAACTACATCGTGAAAGCGGTCAAGAAGAGATAAGGAGAGGAAATAAATGGCACGTTCAATCAAAAAAGGCCCCTTCGTTGATGGTCATCTCCTGAAGAAAGTGGAATTGCTGAACAGCGAAAACAAGAAATCCGTGATCAAGACCTGGTCCCGCCGTTCGATGATCATCCCCTCTTTTATCGGACACACTTTCTCGGTGCACAACGGACATAAATTTGTGCCGGTGTATGTGACCGAAAACATGGTTGGCCACAAGCTGGGTGAGTTTTCGCCCACCCGCACATACCGTGGCCACAAAGACAAGAAAAAAGTAGCCAAGGGTAGATAGGAGATAGAGAATGGAAGCAAAAGCCAAACTTAGTTTTACCCGCGGTTCAGCTCGCAAGGCGCGCCTGGTGCTGGACACCATCCGCTACAAACGGGTGACGGAAGCTCAAAAACTGCTGCGCTTTTCACACCGCCGCGCCGCAGTCGTGATCAATAAACTGCTGGAATCTGCCATCGCCAATGCCAGGGTCAAGGAACCCAAGGTCGATCTGAACCAGATGTATGTGACCTATGCCACGGCAGATGAAGGCCCCCAGATGAAACGTTATATGCCCAGAGCTCATGGCAGAGCCTTTATGATCCGCAAACAGACCTGCCACATCAGCCTGGAAATCCAAACCATAGAATAGGAGGAATACCTTGGGACAAAAAATCAACCCCATCCTGTACCGTCTCGGCGTGAACAAGGACACTGAATCAATCTGGTTTGCTCAGGGTTCCAACTATGTGGATCTGCTGCAGGAAGATATCAAGATACGCAGATACATCCATAAGCGACTGGATCAGAAAATGGTCTCCAAAGTGAGGATCTCACGCAAGACCAGCTCAATCACGATAGATATCCACACCGCCCGTCCGGGCCTGGTTATCGGAAAGAAAGGCGAGGATATCGACCGCCTGCGTAACGAGATAAATGTGCTGATCAATAAAAACAGAGTGAACCCGATCACGGTTTCCATCAACATCGAGCAGATCGAAAAGCTTTGGCTCGATTCCCACTTGGTGGGGCTGGAGATCGCTCGTCAACTGGAAGAGCGCGTTTCCTTCCGCCGGGCCATGAAGATGGCCATGCGCAACGTGATGAAGGAAGGAGCCCAGGGCGTGAAAGTGCAGGTATCCGGCCGCCTCGGCGGAGCTGAGATCGCCCGCACCGAACGCTATAAACAGGGTCGCACCCCGCTCCATACCCTGCGTGCCGACATCGATTATGCCATCGTGGAAGCCAATACCACCTATGGCGTTATCGGCATCAAGGTGTGGATCTACAAGGGCGACATCCTGAATTAGGAGAAAGATCAATGTTAGCACCAAAAAAAGTAAGACACCGCAAGGTGATGAAAGGCAGACGAAACGGTCTGTCCTGGACTGGCTGCAATGTGGATTTCGGTGATTATGGATTGATCGCCCTGGAAGACGCCTTTATCACCAGCAGACAGATAGAAGCCGCGCGTATCGCGATCACACGCCACATGAAGCGCGTGGGAAAAGTGTGGATCCGGATTTTCCCGGACAAGCCCATCACCAAGAAACCAGCCGAAACCCGCATGGGAAAAGGCAAAGGCGCTCCCGAATACTGGGTGGCAGTGGTTCGTCCCGGCCGCATCCTGTTCGAACTTGAGGGCGTGGATGTGAAGATAGCCAAAGAAGCCATGCGTCTCGCTGCCCAAAAATTGCCCATCAAGACCAGGGTGATTGCCCGCGAAGGAGTGGAATTATGAAAACCGATGAGATTCGTGAAATGACGATTGATCAGCTTCATGCCCGGCTCGAGGAGTTGCGGGTGGATCTCTTCAACCTGCGCTTCCAAAAGTCCAAAAACCTGCTGGACAGGGTGGACAGGCTGCGCGAAGCCCGCAGGGAAATCGCCCGCATCAACACCATCATCAAAGAAAAAGAGCAAAAGGCAGTGAGGTAAATCGTGGCACAAACCCGCAAAGTAATCAAGCAAGGAGTGGTGGTGAGCGACAAGAGCGACAAGACCATCGTCGTGAGAGTCCAACGCCAGTACATCCATCCATTATATAAGAAAACCGTGCGCAGTCATAAGAAGTTTATGGCGCACGACGAGAAGAATGACGCCCATGAAGGAGACGTGGTCCAGATAGCTGAGGCACGTCCCATGAGCGCGCGTAAACGCTGGATTCTGCATAAGATTGTGGAAAGAAGCAAATAAGGGAGTTTTGGAATGATTCAAGCCCAAACGATATTGAATATCGCCGATAACTCCGGTGCCAAGAAAGCCATGTGTATCAAAGTGCTTGGCGGCACCAAACGTAAATACGCCTCCGTCGGCGACGTTATAGTTGTTGCGATAAAATCCGCCTCACCCGGCGGCAAAGTGAAGAAAGGCAGCGTGGAAAGAGCCGTGATAGTCCGCACCGCGAAAGAGATTCGCAGGGGTGATGGCACCTATATCCGTTTTGCGGATAACGCCGCCGTGATTATCGATGAAAAGCTCGATCCCAAGGGAACCCGTATCTTCGGACCCGTGGCCCGCGAACTGCGCGAAGCCCAATATATGAAGATAGTGTCCCTGGCACCGGAAGTGTTGTAGGAGAGATGATGTCCGATAAACTGAAACTCAAAAAAGGTGATCTGGTCATTGTGATATCTGGGGAAGACAGAGGCCGCAAAGGCCGAGTCCTGAAAGCGTATCCGAAAACCAACCGGGTCATCGTGGAAAAAGTACATATGATCAAAAAGCATACCAAGCCCTCGCAGAAGAATCCGCAGGGCGGGATAGTGAACAAGGAAGCCCCTGTGCACGCCTCCAACGTGATGCTGTTCAACGAAAAACTGAATACGGTCAGCAAACCTGTGTTCGTGGATCGTGCGGGAACCCGCGTCCGCGTCTGCAAAAAGTCTGGCGACGAGCTGTAGGAGAGACGAAGATGAACCGTTTGAAAGAACATTATCAGAAAACAGTCGTCCCTGCCTTGCAAAAGGGCTTTTCCTACAAGAATCCGCATCAGGTGCCGCGTCTGGTAAAAATCGTGGTGAGCATGGGTGTCGGAAGCGCCACCCAAAACAAGGCCATCCTGGACAATGCAGTGAAGGACATGGAGCAGATCACCGGCCGCAAGGCGATCGTGACCAAAGCCCGCAAATCCATATCCAACTTCAAGCTGCGCCAGGGCATGCCGATCGGCTGCAAGGTCACCCTGCGCGGTGAAGTGATGTATGAATTTCTGGACAGGCTGATCTCGATCGTGATCCCCCGCCTGCGCGACTTCCACGGCATTCCGGCTGATTCCTTCGACGGCAGAGGAAACTATTCCTTTGGCCTCAAGGAACAGACCGTGTTTCCGGAAATCGAATATGATAAAGTGGATGCCATCCGCGGCCTGAATATAGCCATCGTCACCACCGCCCACAGCGACGACGAGTGCCGCCAGCTCCTCAAAGAGCTTGGCATGCCATTCAAGCGCAACGAGTAAGGAGTATAAATGGCAAAGAAATCCCTTATACTGAAACAGCAAAGAACACCTAAGTTCAAGGTTAGAAAATATAACCGCTGCATGATCTGCGGAAGACCCCGCGCCTACATGCGTGATTTTGGCATGTGCCGCCTTTGTTTCCGCAAATACGCCTCCGCGGGCCAGATCCCCGGAGTGACCAGAGCCAGCTGGTAAAATGGAGGAATGAATGAGCGTAAGCGATCCGATAGCTGATGCATTGACCAAGATCCGCAATGCATATCGTGCCGGACATACGCAGGTGATTGTGAACCACAGCAAACTCATCGAGTCGGTGGTGAAGATCCTCGCTGCAGAGAATTTTGTGAATAGTGCCCAGGTTCTCGAGAAAGATCCGGAACATAAAGTAAACTATAAAAGACTGCTGGTGATCCTGCGTTATACCAACGCCGGAGATCCAGTCATGCAGGGTATCACCAGGGTATCCAAACCCGGACGCCGTGTCTATGTCCGGGCAGAAAACATCCCCAGCGTGTATAACAACACTGGCTGCGCCATCATTTCCACCTCACAGGGTGTGATGGTGGATCGCGACGCCAGGCTCAAACGCGTTGGCGGCGAATACATCTGCAAGGTCTGGTAGGGGGAAAGAATGTCACGAATAGGTAAAGCCCCCATCAAATTCCCCGCCGGAACCAATGTGGAAGTCAAAGACGGCGTAGTCAAAGTCAAAGGCAAACTGGGCGAGCTTAGCTATACCCTGTTGCCCGGAATGAGCCTGGAGTTGCAAGACGGAGTCATGAACGTGAAACGGGCTGACGAAAGCAGATCGCAGCGTGCCATTCACGGACTGACCCGCGCCTTGCTGCAAAATATGGTTACAGGAGTCACCGATGGCTATCAGAAAACCCTGCACGTGATCGGTACCGGATATTCGGCTGAACGTGTGGGACCCTGGTTGAGGCTCTCCCTGGGATATTCTCACGACATCGTGATGCTGGTACCTGAAGAATTGACCGTGGAAGCCGAGGCTGTGCCCCGTTCCAAGGGAACCCGTAGCGACCTGCAGAGCATCATCCGCGTGAAAGGAATCGACAAACAGCTTGTCGGGCACTTTACCGCTGAGATCAGATCCTGCCGCCCGCCTGAAAACTACAACGGCAAAGGCATCCGCTACGAAGACGAACAAGTAACCATCAAAGCCGGTAAGGCCGGAACGAAGTAAGCGAGGAACAAAATATGATAACTCAATCCAACATTAGAAAAAACGCCCTTCGTGAACGCCGCAGGGCTGCCATCCGGAAACGTCTGCACGGAACTGCCGACCGTCCCCGCCTGGTGGTCTTCCGTAGCCTGAAGCATATCTATGCCCAGATAATCGACGATACCAAAGGCAGGACCTTGGTTTCATATTCCACCAAGGCCAAGGACGCGGAGATCGCTCCCGGCACAAAGAAGGTGGAGCAAAGCTTCCAGATAGGCCAAAAGCTTGGCGAAAAAGCTTTGGCCAACGGTATCACCAAAGTTGCCTTTGACCGGGCCGGTTTCAAATATCACGGCCGGGTGAAAGCTTTGGCCGAAGGCGCCCGCAAAGCCGGACTTGAATTTTAAGGGGAGGATAGCTTGAATCACGAACGCACTCACAATACAGAAGAAGAAAAATACATAGAGAAGATCATCGAGACCAAGCGCGTGGCCAAAGTGGTGAAAGGCGGCCGTAACTTTAGTTTCAGTGCCATAGTCGTCATGGGAGACCGTGAAGGAAACATTGGCGTGGGAAACGGCAAAGCCAACGAAATCGTGGATGCCATCCGCAAAGCTAAAGACAAGGCCCTCAAGAACATGTTCAAGGTTCCGATCATCAAGGGAACCATTCCTCATGAGGTCATGGCCCGTTATGGAGCCAGCCGCGTGATGATGAAACCTGCCGCCGCCGGTACCGGTGTCATCGCAGGAGGCACAACCCGCGCGATCTTTGAAGCAGCCGGGATCGAAAACATCCTCTGCAAATCCCTGGGTTCAAACACCCCCTGCAACGTGGTGAAAGCCACCATAAGCGGGTTGAAGTCCTTGCGCACCTTGTCCGATATCGCTCGCCTGCGCAACAAAAGCATCTCTGAGATCACCGGCAGGGAGGAGAAATGAAGATCAAGGTTACCCAGATACGCAGCACCATCAATCGCAAGGAAAACCATAAAAGAGTGATCAAGTCCCTGGGGCTTGGCCATCCTGGCAAGAGCCGCGTGCATGAAGACACACCCAGCATTCGCGGCATGATAAAAAAAGTATCCTACATGGTTCACGTTGAAGACGTGCAGGGAGAGTAATAATGCTGAATCTATCGAATCTTAGCAAACCTGCAGGCAGAAAAGCCAAAAAACGCCTGGGAAAAGGTGAAGGTTCCGGCTACGGACAACAGTCCGGACGCGGACACAAGGGTAAGAAAGCCAGATCTGGCGGAAATGTTTCCCCCGGATTTGAAGGCGGTCAGATGCCCATACAACGCCGTCTGCCCAAACGCGGTTTCAAAAATCCATTCCGTGTTAACTATCGCATCCTCAATCTCTCACGTTTGGCACATCTCGAAGAGAATGAATTCGATATTGCCAAGCTGGAAATCATGGGACTGCTGCCTTCCAAGGGCAAAAAAGCCTCCTATCCGGTTAAAGTCCTGGCCAGCGTTACAGAGGATTTCACCAAAACCGTTCACATCAAAGCCAATGCCTTTTCCAAAAGGGCTGTGGAATTGATCGAAAAGAACGGCGGCAAGGCGGAGGTAGTGTAATTTGTTCAAAACTATCTTGAATATATTCCGGATCCCGGACCTTAGGAACAAGATTCTGTTCACAGCCTTGTTTTTGATCCTCTACCGCCTGGGAAGCTTTGTCCCAATCCCCGGTGTGGATGCCGGCCAGTTAAAGTCGTTTTTCCAAGACCAAGCCGACAACACCCTCTTCGGGTTGCTCAACCTGTTTGTGGGTGGAAACTTTGAAAGGGCGTCTGTTTTTGCCCTGGGAATTATGCCCTATATCACGGCCTCGATCGTGATCCAGCTTTTGGGCAGCATAGTTCCCTATTTTGAAAAGCTGCGCAAAGAAGGCGCGGACGGGCAGAAGAAGATTAACCAGATTACCCGCTATGGCACTGTGCTGCTGGCTGCCTTCAACGCTGTAACCATCACGGTGGGACTCACCACCATGACCGGCACCACCGGTCCGGTGGTGATTAGCCCCAATTTCCTTTTCCACTTCACCGGCATCGTGACCCTGATCACGGGTACCATGATCGTGATGTGGCTGGGTGAGCAGATCACCGAACATGGCATCGGCAACGGAATATCCCTGATCATCTTTGCTGGAATCATCACCCGCTATCCCGAGGGATTTGTGCGCATGTTTCAGGTTCAGACAGGTATCCGCAGCGTATTGGTGTCTTTGATAGCCGTGGCAGTCATGGTGATCGTGACGGCTGCCGTGATCTTTGTGACCGAAGCCATCCGCAAGATACCAGTGCAATATGCCAAGCGCATTGTGGGACGCCGTGTTTATGGCGGGCAAAGCACCTATATTCCCCTGCGGGTCAACACCGCCGGTGTGATTCCCATCATCTTTGCCCAGTCCATACTAATGTTTCCCGCCACCCTGATCACCATCATTGGCGGCGGCACACAACCCAGCGGCTTCCTGAACACCCTGCTGAAGTGGTTCAGTCCCGGACATGGCGTTTACACTGTGATCTACGTGGCCATGATCATCTTCTTTGCCTATTTCTACACCTCTATCGTGCTTAACCCCACTGAGATGGCGGAGAATATGGTGAAGTATGGTGGGCACATCCCTGGCAAAAAACCCGGCAAAAAAACCGCTGAATACATCAGTTCGGTTCTTACCCGGATCACGCTGCCAGGCGCGATCTTCTTCGCCTTCATTGCCCTGTTGCCGGAAATGATGGTCAAGATCTTCAACCTGCCTTTCTATTTTGGCGGAACTGGACTTATCATCGTGGTCGGCGTTGCCCTTGACACTCTGCAACAGATCGAATCCCACCTGGTGATGCGCCACTACGACGGTTTCATGAAAAAAGGCAAACTGCACGGCCGCTCAAGTTAAGATGATATTCATTAAGTCTCCTTCCGAAATTGACAAGATACGCGCCAGTTGCCGCATCATCGGCGAGCTGTTGGATGCCCTTGGCTCCAGGATAGTTCCCGGTGTCAGCACCTTAGAGCTGGACGCCTTCGCGGAGGACTTTATCCTCTCCCGCGGCGGACGGCCTGCTTTCAAGGGCTACACGGTGCCTGGCCTGAAACCTTTTCCGGGAACGCTCTGCACCTCCCTCAATTCCGGGATCGTGCATGGTATTCCCTCCCGGGAAGCGGTCTTGCGCGAAGGAGATATCATAGGTATCGATGTTGGCGTTGTGAAGGACGGTTACTATGGCGATGCCGCCCGCAGCTACGCGGTCGGGAAGATCTCTGCTGACGCGGAGAATCTGCTTGACGTGACCCGGAAATCTCTACAATTAGGAATTTCCGCCGCCCTGCCGGGCAACCGGGTGGGTGACGTCTCCCACGCCATCGGTTCATACGTTGGCCGGATGGGATATTATGTTGCCGACAACCTTACGGGACACGGGGTTGGCCGGGCTTTGCATGAAGAACCCATGATACCCAACAGCGGCACAGCAGGCCGTGGTCCCCGTTTGAAAGCAGGCATGACACTGGCCATCGAACCCATGGTCAATATCGGTACAAACCGTGTGAAGGAATCCGGCTGGGAGTTTTTTGCCGCGGATGGAAGCCTGTCGGCGCATTTTGAACACACCATCCTGGTCACGGATTCCCAACCCGAAATCTTAACTTTGGCATGAGGAGTGTAACGCATGAGTAAATCCGGCGTGATTGAGGTGGAAGGGCTCGTCACTGAAGCACTTCCAAACACGACTTTCCGCGTTCAGCTGGAAAACGGCCACGAAATCCTGGCCCACAGTTCCGGCAAAATGCGCATGAACTATATCAGAATTCTGCCCGGAGACAAGGTCAAGGTCAAGCTTTCTCCCTACGACCTTACCCGCGGCAGGATTACATACCGCTATAAATAAATGTTGCATGCAGTGTTAGCACTAAATGCAAGGAGATCATAATGAAAGTGAGATCATCTGTTCGAATAGTCTGTAAAGACTGTCGTATAATCAAGCGTCACGGAGTGATCCGTGTAATCTGCAGCTCTAACCCCAAACATAAACAGAGACAGGGTTAAGGAGGACCAACTTGGCACATATTGCAGGTATTGAAATTCCCAAAAACAAACGCCTGTTCATTGGTCTGACCTACATTTACGGTATCGGCTTGACTACTGCCAAAAAGATCTGCCAGAAAGCCAATATCGACGAAATGAAAAAGGTGGAAGATCTTACAGTGGAAGAGGAAAAAACCATCCGCGACATCGTCCAGAACGACTATGTGGTGGAAGGAGCCCTTCGCACCCAGGTTGCCATGAGTATCAAACGCCTTATGGAAATCGGCAGCTATCGCGGCATGCGCCACAGACGCGGACTTCCTGTCCGTGGACAGCGCACCCACACCAATGCCCGCACCCGCAAGGGACCCCGCGCCGGCGCCATTAAAAAGAAGAAATAGGAGAAACACAAATGGCAAAGAAAACCAGAACCAAGAAAAAACGCGTCCGTCTTGCCTTTGACGAGGGAATCGTATTTGTGCACTCCAGCTTCAACAATACCATCGTTTCCCTCGCCGACCGCGCAGGCAACGTCCTGGCCTGGTCCAGTGGCGGAAAGATTGGCAACAAAGGCTCCCGCAAGGCCACTCCCTATGCCGCCCAAATGGCCGCCACCGAAGTGGCAAAAGCAGGCCTGGAAATGGGAATTACCCGCGTGAGCGTGATTGTGAAAGGTCCCGGCGGAGGAAGAGAATCCACCATCCGCGCGGTCAACGCGGCCGGAATCAAAGTGACCATGATCAAGGACGCCACCCCGCTCCCACACAATGGTTGCCGTCCACCCAAAACCAGAAGGATATAAGGAGAGGAGATTATGGCAAGATATACCGGACCCCGCGCGAAGCTTTGCCGCAAATTTGGAGAGAACATCTTCGGCACAGCCAAGTATGACAAGATACTGAACAAACGTAAGTTCCCTCCCGGACAGCATGGCAGGACCATGCGCCGTAAACCAAGCGACTATAGCATCCACCTGCGCGAAAAGCAAAAAATGAGAAACATCTATTGTCTGCTCGAAAAGCAATTCAGCAATTACTTTGTGAAAGCCTCAAAGATGGGCGGCGTCACAGGCGACAACCTCTTGATCCTTCTGGAAAGAAGACTGGATAACACCGTCTATCGCCTTGGCTTCGCCACCACCAGAATGCAGGCTCGCCAGTTTGTAAACCATGGCCATTTCATGGTCAACGGCAGGAAAGTGGATATCCCTTCCTTCCTCTGCAAACCCGGCGATATCATAGAAGTGCGTCCCGGCAGCCGCGGCATGAAAATGATCACCGAAGCCATGGATAACACCGAAACCACTTCGCCCTATTCATGGCTCACCGTAGATAAAGAAAATATGCGCGGCCAATTTGAGACCATTCCAGCCGCAGCCGATATCCCAAACACTGTGGATCTGCGTCTCATCGTTGAGTTCTACTCCAAATAATAGCTGAATCAAGCGAGGAGTCTATATGCTGTACCTTGAACCCTTACAGATGCCGGAAACGGTGGAGTACGACAAAAAAACCTACACCCCAAATTTCGGCAGATTTGAAATTGGTCCGCTGGAACCCGGATTTGGCACCACCTTTGGCAACACTCTGCGCCGCATCCTGCTTTCCTCGATCCAGGGCGCCGCTGTGCGCTTCGTGAGGATCGAAGGTTTGCATCATGAATTCACCGCCATTCCCGGAACCAATGCCGACTACATAGACCTGATCCTGCGCCTTAAGCAACTGGTGATCTACTCCTCCTCCGTGGATGAGATCACCGTTACTTTGGAGCACAAGGGTAAAGGCTTGATCACGGCTGCCATGATCCAGGAAAACCCCAATATCAAGATCATCAACAAAGACCTCTATCTTTTGGAAGTAACGGAAGATGTGGACTTTAAGATGGAACTGATCATCGGCATCGGCCGCGGATACATCCCCGCCGACCGCCAGAATCCTGAAGGCAAGCCCATCGGCTTTATCCCCATCGATTCAGTCTATTCCCCCATCCTGAAAGTTAATTTCAGTGTCACCCACCAGCGTGTCAAAGAGCGCATGAATTTCGACCGCCTGATTTTGGATATTCATTCCAATGGCGCGGTGGAACCAAAGATCGCCCTCTTTCTTGCCGCCAAGATTCTGCGCGACATGGCGGCAAAGATCTGCCTCTTTGAAACCGAGCCCGAATATATCCGCGAAGTGGAGCTGGATCCCGAGCTCGAGGAGATGGAACGCGTCCTCTCCATGAGCGTCAAGGAGATCGAACTCACCGTGCGTGCCGCCAACTGTCTGGCTGCCGCCAACATCGAGACCATCGGCCAGCTGGTGGCCAAAACCGAAAGCGAAATGCTCAAATTCCGCAATTTTGGCAAGAAGTCACTGGAAGAAATAGTCCAAAAGTTAAAGAAATATGAACTGGAACTTGGCATGGACGTAGAAAGTATCTATAGTAAGATTCGGGAAGCCAGGAGCCGTGGCGTGAAAACTACTGAGGAAGTTCCCGCCGTGGAAGAGGAAAAACCCGCCGTCACAACGCCCCGCAAGCCTGTTCCACCATCAAAAAAGAAGGTAAAAAATGCGACATAGAGTTGAAGGCAGAAAATTCGGCCGCGAAACCGACGCCCGCAGATTGATGATCTGCAACCTGGTCAAATCCATGGTCGAACACGGACAGATCACCACCACCCTGGCCAAGGCAAAAGAGCTGAGAGGCTATGTGGAGCGCGTAGTCACCTACGGCAAGGCCAACACCGTCCATGCCCGCCGGCTGGCTTACAGCGTGTTGGGCAACCGCACCCTGGTCAAAAAACTGTTTGACGAGATAGCCCCAGCCTTTGCCGACCGCAACGGCGGATACACCCGGGTGATCAAAGCCGGCTTCCGCAGAGGCGACAACGCCCCCATGGCGATCATTCAGTTCGTGGAAGAATCCACCATCAAACCCAAAAAAGACAATATCAAAGCCAAAGACCTCAATAAATAAGCCTGCGCCTTTTGTGGCTCTCAGGCTGAATCATAAAAGAACAGGCGGTTTTGTTGCCGCCTTTCTTTTTGCTTTCATAAACCAAAAGAATAGAACGCGGATGACAGGATCTTTGAAGGTGGAAAGGTGGAAAGGTGGAATGGTGGAAAGGTTCCCCGAAACAAACCAAACCCGACTATAAAACCGTGTCATCCCGGGCAAGCGCATGCTTGACCCGGGATCCAGTTAATATCATCCACAAATTACACAAATTACACAGATTAAAAGAGAATGAAAGTGTAAACACCCGACCCGGAAACAACCACCACCCAGACTACAAAGCTGTGTCATCCCGGGCTGTCGGGGTCCTCGCCAAAGCGCGCAGCGGTTTGGTGGGGTGACTTGACCCGGGATCCAGTCTTTTCAAAACCTGGAAAGACTCTACATGCCTGATCCGGCACTCATCAAATCATGGAATCAAGTGAGATGATTACTATGAACAAATTCCCAGCCTCAGTATTAACAACACATTGTTTGCGAAAGGACTAATACCAGGAGAAGCCCGCTACTCTATGCTATCCATATTTACGAAGCTCTCATTGTAATCCTTGTTGCTCAATACAGTATCATATAGGCCGGTGTCCTCGCCTTTGTGTTTGTTTATCCCGGTGTAGCTCAGGCTGGCATCCTCATATCGCTTGAATTTATAGACTGCGTCATTCATCAAGGCGCTGTTGAACAAACCCAGGCTGACCAACAATTCAAAATCAGACACATTCAGGCCAGTGACCTTTTTAAACAAACTCGGCTCCAACTTGGTGATGACGTCTTTGAGTGTCCTTTCCCGATAGTCGGTCAGATACATGAATATGGGAATACGGGTGGCGAATTTTATCAGTTTTTCCTGTATTTTCTTTCTCAGGCTCTTATACTCTTTCTCTTCCTTTGTCAGTTCTTTCTTCTCTTTATCGGAAAGTTCCTCGTCATTAGCTTCTTTCTTGGTTTTCTGGACTGCTTCCGATTTGTTTATGATGGTCTCGATTTCCTGATTTAGATTGCGAAAACCTTCGATACTCTTGAGGGCCTCCATAGCCTTTTCATTATTCATCAGCCGCCTGAGCGTGTCATTATCCACATTGACCAGCAAAGCGCTTTCCCAACGCCTTGCCAGAAGGGTGGCAGTCGTGCCGCTCATGGCCATGTCCAGAATACCGGCGGCATCGATCTCTCTCATGGAACTGCCGTCATAAGCCAGGACAGGAAGGAAACTGATGAATTCCTCCACCTTCTTTTCCGGATTGGACTCGTTGACATTCAAGCGGCAACTGTATTCCGCGATCTGCCGCAATGCCCGGTCAGGCGCGAAGTCGAAGACATAGCATTCTTCCTTGATGATCTCCTCCTCATTGGGAGATAAGCCATCAGGATTCTTCACCGTCCAGGGCGATTGCACCCGGAAGGCTGCCTGAAAATAGGTTTCCGGGCTGGAAGTGTTGCGGAGCATCAGGATACCCGTCCAGGGCCTGACTGTCACCCCCGTGGTCAATTTACCGCAGGAAAGAGTGATTGTCTTGGTGTTGAGCGGATCGTCCATTGCATCCAGCACCGGAGGCAAAGCCGCCGCGCCGATCCCGGCCGATGTTCCCGCCGCCACGATCACCTTGTAATCGTGGTAGAAACGATTTACCCTTTTCTTCAAAAGATTGTTCATGGCATGACAGGCCGCCACGCTGGGCAGAAACCAGAAAGTATGGGAAAGCACATTCAGCAATCTTGCATCTGAAAAGGGCATGGGTGGTTTTTGGGCGCCCAGTTTGAGGTTATCTATATTGGATGGTTGAAACGCTCCGCGGATCAGGTGCAGCCATTTCTGTACCTCATCTTCATATTTGAATTTTGCTTTGTCTCTCATGCCTTCGGCGGAGAAAAAGACGTTCAAATCAAACTCGTTGAACTCTCCCTGAAGCGCGATCTCCCGGATCGAGTCCGGAAGCTGATAGGTCAGCAGCACCATCCTGGGAAGGGCTGAATAGGGATTATCGGGGCCTTTCCAATCACGTTTGGCACGTTGCTCGTCGGAATAGGTCCAGTTGTAAATCTGCTCTTCGATGAATTCACCGGTTACAATAGCCCGGAAAGGTGTTCCTGATAGGTAGAGATAATGGTCTGTGGTGATGGGCATGATCTCCTCATCGAAGTATTCAATGCCCTCTCCCGCGCCAAACTCCACCTCTCTCTTGTCTTCCGCCTCAAAAAGGTCTTTCGCTCTATCCCGCCAGGCGCCATAGTGGTATTCGTCCAAAATCACGCAATCCCAGTTTGTGGTATGCACCCATTCATTCTTGGTCTTGATGCCTTTGGTGCTGGGATTGCGCCCCAGATAGTCCTGAAAGGAACCAAAACACACAAAGGGCTTCTTCCTGTTGATCTGCTCAAAGCTCAGACCACCGGGCTTGATGAATTGCCAGTCCTTGAAATCAACATGGCTTTTCAGGTCATCTTCCCAGGCGCTTTGCACTGCCGGTTTGAAGGTGAGTACCAAAACTCTTTTCCAGCCCATCTTCTGGGCCAGCTTATAAGCGGCAAACGTCTTGCCAAAACGCATCTTAGCGTTCCAGAGGAAACGGGGAGGCTTGTTTTGGTTGTTCTTGTCCCGTTTCCAACTCTTGTAATAGGCTGCCGTCCTCTCTACCGCCTCCAACTGCTCCGGGCGCATCCGGAAATTCAAAGACCGGTTCTCCTCGGTGTATTCTCCGGTCCGCACGGCTATGATTGCCGACCGGACCTCGGACGCCGAACAGCGAAACCACTCACCCTCAATTTTTTTGAACCCGTTTATCCTCAGCATAGCATGGACTTCGTGGTCGGTAAACGAGCTGCCGTCGCCGCGCATGGCAGATTCATCCAATACGATTCGATAGGGGGGCTTGCCGGGGGTTTTTACAGGATATATTTCGGCAAGGCGCTCCTTGACCGTTCGCGTTGTGTAGCCTACTTTTAGCAATCCTTTGTATTGCGGATTCGTGTCCTCATAGGCGTAGATCCTTGGCCGCGAGCCAGGGCGGGGTGGAAAGAAGCTTTTACTCATTAGAAGGGTCCATTGATTTAATCTTTGTCTCTATAAAAGCCTGCTCTTCTCTTGAAATACCATAACGAGCATACAGTTTTTGATCTGTCCAATTCTTTGTCATATCCAATTGAGGCACGAGAGAGTACGATTCCTTGGTAATATGATGAGAATACATGAACTGTGATACTAGAAAACGGAAGAATTTTGTTTTCATATAATTCACCAGATTAATGGCGTATTTTTCGTTATCGTAAGAACCAACTACAAGGTATGTCTCTGTGCAAATTGTTCCAGGGGGTAGAATATCTATCTTTGAAAACACACGACGCTTTCCATCTTTCCCGGGATTACCTGCATGATCATAACCAACATACGATGTTATAACTTTCCATTTATCTATTAGTTCTACACCAACCTCAATGTCTTTGCGGAAATAAGGGCCCTCACCATCGTTCCACCTCAGAACGATATCTCCTTTTTTTGTTGGGCGAGCATTTGTTGGAAGGCCGAAAGGTTTCCTGCTTGAAACCTGTTGACTCATATTATTTTCATTTTTTGATATAACCTTCCTAATGATAGGAACAGCTTGGCTGTGTCTGATAAAAGTTTGAAACTCATTTAGATGACGAACAGAAACAATACTCTCGTTGTTTCGAACATTGGTAATTTCACACGGACCGTGAGAATCTCTATCCCATAAAAAATAACATACACCCCCAGCTATGTCCACCCCAGGAAAAACTTCATTAGCATCTTCGTAATCTACTATCTTTCTAATTCTGTCATCATTGAGCATTTCGACTCGAAATTCGTTCAACCCCTTACCGCCAGCAAACCATCTTGAGGGAATAATCATAGTTATAAAACGCGGATTCATTTTCTTGGCTTGATTAACGAATACATTGTATATTGGGGATGCACTCTTACCAAACCCCCCGTCACTAAGTTGGTAAGGCGGATTCCCGATGATCACATCGAACTTCATTTTAAATAACTCCTCTGGTTCATGCGTATGGATAAAGGCGTAGGCATGGGTTTCCAGTTCACTGCTGCGGTCGTAATTATCTTTGTTTGCTCCGCAAAAGCTGCAGCGTCCATTCACCCAGGTGTGTTTGACCCGTCCGAAGCGGATATTGCCATCCGGCTTTCTGAAAGCTTTGCTGACTGAATACTTTCCGTTGGCGGTTTTGGAGCAATACAGGGTGCGCCGGGAGAGCAAGGCGGTCAGTTCCGTTATTGGCAGCCCATAAAGCTGATTTTTAAAGATATGGTCGATCCGTTTCTGCCGGTCCGGTATCTGCTTTTCCAGACCCTTATCCAGGCGTTTGGTTATCTCGCGCAGGAATACGCCGGATTTGCAGCCTGGATCGAGGAAGGTGGCGTTTTTATCGCTCCAAAGTACATCCGGCAGAAGGTCAAGCATCCTGTTCGCCAGTTGTGGCGGGGTGAAAACCTCATCGCTGCTCAGATTGGCGATACAGGAAAGCACATCTGGGTTATAGTTGCTTTTGAACATTGGCTATCTCCATGAAATGGCAGGGTGGATATTCCTTTTCGGGGGTCGGAATAAATACATCCTCCCCGAGATCTGAGAACAGGGGTAACTCCCTCAGTGATTCGTGCTGGAGCAACTCTCTGAAGGTAAAATCCCTCCGTTTGAGCATTCTACCGCCCACGGCCGCCCACTCCGAAAACACAATGAAGCTGGGATTTTCACCTGCGGTTTTCAGGGTCAGGGCGTCGCCCCAAACAATGTTCCGGTCCAAAATGAATCTGACCGCTTCGCGGCATTTGTTCTTTGTTTTGCTTCCATACAGGCGGGAATAGACATCATAGTCAAATACGCCATAGAGGCGGTGCCGGCATTGCTGAACGTTATCCTCCAGGATATCGATTCCGTAAATGGAGGAAACTGCAAGCACGGCATAACGCTCAAACTCCACTTGCGATTTCGCGTAGCGCTTTTCCACCACCTCAAGCTTCCGCCTTAGTATTTCAATCAGAAAGTTTCCTGTCCCACAGGCTGGTTCCAGAAAACGTGACTCTATACGCTCCGTTTCCTGCTTGACCAGATCCAGCATGGCGTTTACTTCCCTCGGAGCGGTCAATACCTCGCCGTACTGGGCAACCCTGTGTTTCGATTTTACTTGCTCTTCCATCTGAACCTATGCTATAAATCCATTTCTGCCATTATGTCACACGATATAATTCTTGTCAATCTATAAATGGAAATTCTTATCTGTTTTTTGTTCAGTTGCCTGAAATAGGGGTTTTAGCGTATGGGTACTTCAGTTGCTTCCAACAACCCATTACAAAACGATCCAGTGGGGTAGTTCAGCCGGGATCCAGTCTTTTAGAAACAAGCAGCCAGCCTGGAAACCAACGTGCAAATTCCAGGATACACTTTTCTGCCTCCCGTGTTGCTATCATTTGCGTCATCAACAGGTTAGCTAATCATCCTTAGGTCATCCTTATAAATTATAAGGTTGACCCCAGGAAGACCCACACCGGAGAGGGTGATGCAAATGAGGCCCATCCCTCTATAATATATAGGTGCTATGAAAAGATCGTGGGAAGACGAAATGATGATATTTGTGTGATTTAAGGGCTGCCGAAGCCTGTTCGGCAGAGGCAACGGAGTTGTCTGTTTGGAAGAGACCTCCGGTCTCTGTGGCAAACGGACTTTGCCACCTCTGGGCAGTGGATCACGGGCACTGACCGGGATGACACAGAATGTAGTCTGGTGGTTGCTTCCAAAAGACTGGATCACGGGTCAAGCATAGCTTGCCCGTGATGACAGGGTATATAGTCTGAGGTGCTTTGTTTTGGGGTCAGGTGGGACTTGTCACGGAAAACATAAGCGTTCAATTATCCATTTCACCATTCCACTCTTCCACTGCCCTGGCGAGAGAATGACCAATTCCAAAGGGCTTAATTTGGCTTGGTGAAAGAAAGAGAATTGGTGTAATTTAATATAACTATGGCATAAAAATTGCTTGTATTACCAATACTATTAAGCAAAAGGAGATCGCTATGAAAAACAGAGGACTTATCCTGCTGCTGAGCTTGCTGGCAGTATTGTTTGTTAGGCTGGAAGCCTCTAATGGGCTGCGCATTAAAATCTTCGGAGAATCATCTTTCACTGAGCCCTTTAACTGGAATTCCGATACTTACACATATCACTATGCTCCGGATAGCTTTGCCGTAGTGGACAGCGTGGTTCTTAGTACAAAAACTTTTTGGGGCGGTCCGTATTTAACCACTTACACCTGCCAAACAACGGTTACTTATCCCGCGCCGGGCCATTGCCGCTATGATTACATCTTCTATCGTCCCAATGGCACTCAGTTACACAGCGAGGGCTACGAGACTGACGTTTGGGGCAGAAAAGTCTATGAATACAAAGATGGGAACGATATCACCCGCTACTATCCCGATGGACCTGGCTGGAGAGCAGACAGCCTGGAATACAGATGGCAAATTGGCACAAATGTCTCCTACACCAAGCTCATATATGAATATGATAGCCAAGGCAGACGCTTCAGGGGATATAAATATTCCCGCTCAGGCAGCAATCCCTGGGAATATGTGGGTTACTACCAAAACAGCTTTGACGGCTCCCTGCCCTTTCCAATCGATACTGAACAAGTGGGACCAGAACATGGATGTATGCGTCGCCTGGCTTTGATGCTGGACAAGCAGGAGCGGGTGAGCCTGCTTGAGTTTTACCGCGCATCCGGAGTTCCCTCTTCCTGGGCGATCGGCTATAGCGACAGCGAAGGAAACTTCAGTTATGACTGGACATATCAAGATGAATCTGACTCCAACCTCGAGAATCTGGTCTTCTATCCCAATGGGAAGATACGTCGCCATTACAAAAGCTATTCAAACGAATGGCACGGGTCTTCAAGTAGCACTTGGTACCAGTGGGAGTGGTACCCCCTGCCAAACTCAGACGAGCTGTCCATACCTGTGGCAGTCACGCTCTATCCCAACTATCCCAATCCCTTCAACCCCTCCACCACCATAGCGTTCCATCTGGCACAAGCTTCTTCAGCCAGCTTGACGATCTACAATGCCAAAGGCCAGCTCGTTAAGACGTTGCTGTCAGACACATTTCTGAGCGCGGGAAAGCACAGCTACTCCTGGGATGGCAAAGACAAGGCCGGACGCGAGGTGGCAACGGGCATGTATCTCACCTGCCTCCGGGCTGGAGGAAAGAGCCTGAGCCGTAAGATGATGCTGATTAAGTGAGAGTGGCTCACAACAGCTAAAAGACTGGATCACGGCTCAAACCACCCCACCGGATCGTTACCGATCCGGCGAGGACCCCGGTAGGCCGTGATGACACGGTGTGGAGTCTGGGGGGGCTTTGTTTCGGGCTCGGGTGGTCGGACATCCTATGCGACTCCGTTCCCATACCTCGATGTCCCACTGATGCCCCGCTGACCTCCGGGCGAAGTATCCGGCTGGTTTAGCGCAAAAAAAAGCGCGGAAGCTGAGTTCCGCGCAAGTTTGATTGGTCTTCTGAGACTTAGAATCTGCCGGTTCTGCCGGAGGCGCCGACTTTCTTGACCACTTTGGAGAGTCTGAGGTTGAGTTGGGCCATGCGGGAAAGCTGTGACAGAGTGGCTTTCTTGGAGAAATCTCCGCTTTGGGCGTTCTTGCTCATGTCCGAATACTTTTTGCCAATCTCGACGATCTCTTCGGGTGTGAGCGGGCCGGCGGCCTTTTTCTCCCACATCACGACGGTGGCTTCGTAGTCATCCAGGAACTTGTCGAGAGAGTTCTCGGCGGGTTGGGTGGGTTTCACCGGGGGTTTGGTGGTGGTGGGTTTCACGGCCTCGGTCGGGGCAGGGGTCTCCACTTCAATTGAGTCAACCGCGAGGGTGTCAACGGCAAGGCTGTCTTCCACAGCGGCTTCTTCTTTTTTGCATTGGCAGCCAATGATGGCCAAAGCGGCAATCAGCAGGGCTATAAATAATACTTTTTTCATGTTTGCTCCTTAAAAGTTACGCAAAATATGGTGCCTTTATACTTAGGTCAATAATTATGTCAAGACATTTCATTTTCGCGGCGGTTCCGTGACAGGTGGCCGCCATTCGCTCAATGCGCCTCAAACCAGCTATTACCATGCGCGATATCCACCTTGAGGGGCACCACTTCGGCGTAGTGGCGGGGCAGGGCTTGCTCCATCGCGGCGCGGATCAGTTGCTCCGCCTCGGGCAGGAATTCCCGGCGCACCTCAAAGACCAGTTCGTCGTGCACCTGCAGGATCATGCGGATGCGGGGGTCGTCCTTGATGCGCGCGTGGATGGCGATCATGGCGATCTTGATGAGGTCGGCGGCGCTGCCCTGGATGGGCATGTTGACCGCCACGCGTTCCGCTTCGCTGCGCAAGCCATTGTGGGAACTGCCGATGTTTTTGAGGAACAACTTGCGTCCAAAGATGGTCTGGCAAAAGCGTTCGCGGTGTGCGTCCTGTTTGCGGGAGGCGATGTAGTCCCGGATGGAAGGGAAGCGCACGAAATAGCGCTCTATCATATCTTTGGCTTCGGATGTGGAGATACCCAGCTCGCGGGAGAGCTTCTTCTGTCCCATGCCATAGAGCAGGCCGAAGTTGATCACCTTGGCCTGGCGCCGTTCCTCGCTACTGACCTCGTCCAGGGTCTTGCCGGTGATCATGGCAGCGGTCTGGCGGTGGATATCCAGATCGCGGGCAAAAGCTTCCACCAGCACGGGATCGCGGGACATGATGGCCAGCAGGCGCAACTCGATCTGGGAGTAATCCGCCGCCAAAATCGCCCACTCGGGACCGGAAGCCACAAAGGCCTTGCGGATGGATCTGCCCAGAGGGGTGCGGATGGGGATGTTTTGCAGGTTGGGATTGGAGGAGGAAAGGCGTCCAGTGGAGGCGACGGTCTGGTTGAAGGAGGAGTGGACGCGTCCCGTTTCAGGATTGACCAGCCTGGGCAATGCTCCCACGTAGGTGGATTCCAGCTTGGTGAGCGTGCGGTATTGGATCAGCTTGTCGGCAATCTCGTAATCCGCCGCCAGGTCTTCCAACACGCTGTTGTCCGTGGAAAATCCGCTCTTGGTCTTTTTGCGGGCAGGCAGCTTCTTCTCTTCAAAGAGCAGCTTTGCCAGTTGTTGGGTGGAATTGATGTTGACCTGATATCCGGCGTAGGCGTGGATTTCTTCGGTGAGGGCTTTCAGCTCCAGGTTGATGGAGCGGGAGATTTCCCGCAGCATGGGGATGTCCAGCCTGACGCCGTTTTCCTCCATCCTTTGCAGCACCGGCAGCAGGGGCAGTTCGATATCCTCGTAGAGGCGATCCAGCTCAAGGGCTGCCAGCCTGCTTTTATATATGGGGTCGAGCTTGAACACCGCCCAGGCGTCTTCCGCGGAGTAGGCGCAGGCGGACTCCACATCCACGAGGTCGAAGCTGGTCTTGCTCTTTTTGTCGAGCAGGCTGGAGATGGGGATCATCTGGTGCCGCAGTTCGGCCAGAGCGCAGTTGTCCAGCGAATACATATTGGTGCCGGGATCGAGCAGATAGGCTGCCAGCATGGTGTCCCGGATGGGGTTGGCGACTGCCCAGCCGTGGCGGTTGAGCACGATGAGGTCATATTTGAGGTTGTGTCCCAGGATCAGCTTGCCGTCCAGAGCCTGTTTCAGCCTGGACAGGGTGTCTGACAGGGGCAGGTTGCCATACATCTGGTGTCCCAGGGGCAGATACCAGGCTTCGCCGTCACTCACGCAGAGGGAGATGCCCACCAGGTTGGCGCGGATGGGGTCGAGGGAGTCGGTTTCGGTGTCCAGGCTCACGGTTTCCGCCTGGGAAAGCTGCTCCAGCAGGCTGGAAAGGTTGCCCGCGTCCGCCAGGATAGGTTTGAAAGCCTGGGCTGCGGGTTGCGGGGTTTCCGGCTCTGCCTGCGGCTCCTCTGCAAAGATATCGCCCTGAACCATGTTCTCCGGGGCGGCGGGGAACTGGTCTTTGAAGCGGTTTTCGATGCGGCGTTTGAGGTGGTGTATGTCGTAACTGGCCAGAAAATCCAGCGCCCCTGACAGATTGGCGGGTGAAAAGCTGAGTTCCTGGGGTGAGGGGAAGGAGAGTGGCACATCGCGCACTATTTGCGCCAACTGGCGCGAAAGCAAAGCGCTCTCCCGGCCTTCAGCCAGTTTCTTGCGCAGCTTTTCCGGGGCTTCGTCCAGCCTGGCATAGATGTCGTCCAGGCTGTCAAACTGCTGGAACAGGATTTCCGCGCTCTTGGGGCCGATGCCCCTCACGCCGGGGATGTTGTCGGAAGAATCTCCCACCAGCGCCAGATAGTCCACAAACTGCTCTGGATAAACGCCGAATCTGGCATGGACGGCGTCCCTGTCCAGGACCAGGTTTTTGCCTGGATCCAGGATGCTGACCCGGTCTTCCACCAATTGTGAATAGTCCTTGTCACTGGTCACGAAAACGATGTCGTAATCTGATTTATAACGTTCCGCCAGGGTGGCCAGGATGTCGTCCGCTTCGTAGCCATCCAGGGAGATTTCCGGCAGTTCGATCAGGCGGAAAAACTCCTGCACAGGCTCGATCTGTGCCACCAGATCATCCGGCATGGGGGGTCGGTTGGCTTTGTAGGTTTCGCTGATCTCGTGGCGGAAAGTGGGGGCTTTGCGGTCGAAACTTATCAACACGTTGCGCACCTGCCTGGTCTCCAGCAGATGGACAAAGGAATTCACGACGCCGAAGATGGCGCTGGTCACCCGTCCCTGGGTGTCCCGCATGGGGTTGTTGATCATGGCGTAATGCGAGCGGTAAAGCAACGCCGTGCCATCTATCAGATAAAGGATCTCGCGCATATATACACTCCCTGCCGCGCAGGCTTCTGTCACTTTTCGGCAGTATAATCCGGGCGCGGAATATGTCAATCGATTTCCCCGTCCACGCGGTCTGGAGGCTGCTTTGCCTTTTTTTATTGACAATTAGGGCTGATGGCTATTTGTTGATGTAACGAGTGAGAAAATGGCAGAAATCATAGCTACTAAAAATCTGATTAAGGATTATAACTTGGGAAAGGTGAAGGTGCGAGCCCTCAACGGGGTGGACCTCACCATCGAAGCGGGTGAGTTCGTGGCGATCATGGGACCCTCCGGATCAGGCAAAAGCACCCTGATGCACATCATTGGATGCCTGGACAGCCCTACAAGCGGCGAATACCACCTGGACGGCGTATTGGTGAGCCAGATGGCCAAGGACGACCTCGCCTCGATCCGCAACAGCAAGATCGGTTTTGTGTTTCAATCTTTCAACCTGTTGCCGCATCTGAACATCCTCAAGAATGTGGAGCTGCCTCTGATGTACGCGGGTGAAAGCCTCAGGGAGCGTTCCCGCAAGGCCAGGGAAATCCTGGCAAGCGTTGGTCTGAGCGACAGGCTCAGGCACAAGCCTTCGGAGCTTTCAGGAGGCCAGCGCCAAAGAGTGGCAATCGCCCGGGCTATCGTCAACAATCCTGCCATCCTGCTGGCGGATGAACCCACCGGCAACCTGGATTCCCAGGCGGGAGGAGACATTCTGGAGATTTTCACCCAGCTCCACTCTCAGGGCAACACCGTAATCATCGTCACCCACGACAAGGCTGTGGCACAGCGCGCGGGACGCATCATCCGCATTATGGATGGAAGGATTGAGGATGGCCATCTCACTGGCTGAATCTCTGCATCTGGGCATTTTGGACATTCTCACCCGCAAGGTGCGCAGCGCGGTAACCGTCATCGGCATTGTGCTGGGGGTGATGTGCATCATGGTGGTGCTGGCCATAGTCAACGGCATGAACAAGACCACCATGGAGTGGATGAGCCAGCGGGGAGGTCTGAGTAAGGTGGAGGTGAGGCCAAACTGGGGCTACGATTTCAGCAAGGGCGGCGAGGCCAGCCTGTCTTTGCGGGAGATACGGCTCATCAGGGAACTGGTTCCCCAAGCCACCGCTTTCAACCCCCAGGTATCTTTGCCGGAAGCAGAGATGCAAGTGGGCGATTCAGGCTACGTATGCCCTGTTTTTGGCGTGTATCCGGATATGCTGAAGGTTGAGGAGTGGAAGATTGCCAAGGGGCGTTTTATCAACGAGTTCGACATAAGCAACCACAACAATGTGGTGGTGCTCGGTTCCACGGTGGCAAAGGAGCTGTTCAGTTCGCGCGATCCCTTGGGCAGATACGTTTCCTGGGGCGGGCACAGGTTTATGGTGATCGGAGTGTTGGGTGAGCGTTACATGAAAAACCAGGGAGGCGGCGAGACCTTTGGCGAAAATGGCCTGGAATATCTGAACCGGCGCGCCTTTCTGCCGCTCTCCACGGTGCTTAGCAAGATCAATACCAATCTGAGGATCAGCACTCTGGAACTGCAGGCCGCCAGCCCTGAAAAGGCAAAGGAGATGCGCAAACAGGTGGAGGAGATCATCCTCAACCTCAAGCAGGGCAAAGCGCTCTTCCGTGTGGATTCCGCCCAGGAACAGATGGATATGATGCGCAAGAACAGCATGATCTTTACCTCGATCTTCATCCTGATCGCGGTGATTTCCCTGCTGGTGGGAGGCATCGTGATCATGAACATCATGCTGGCCTCGGTCAAGGAGCGTACACGGGAGATCGGAGTGCGCATTGCCGTGGGCGCCCGCAGGAGGGATATCGTGATCCAGTTTTTGGTGCAGACAGTGTTGATCACCGCCCTGGGTGGGGTGGTCGGCATCCTGCTTGGTTACGCGATCCTGGACTTGGTGGGTGGCTATCTCAAGCTGGAGGTCGCGGCCTCGGTGCAGATGATCTGGACCGCCCTGCTGGTCTCCATCGGTGTTGGTTTACTGTTTGGGATCATGCCCGCGGTAAGGGCGGGAAGACTTGATCCGATCGAAGCATTAAGGGAGGAATAATGACCAAAAAGAAGGCTCAAGGCGGCTTGTGGAGTTCTCTGGGTCTCGCGTTTGGCAACTATTTCCGGACCCTGGTCTCGGAATTGAAGGAGCTTTGGCTGCATCTGAAAGACCCTGCCCAACGCAAGGATGGCTGGAAAAAGGTGAGCGGCTTTGTCCTTACTTTCTACCGCCGCTTCAGCAGCGAAAGCATCCTCAAGGAATCGGCGTCCCTCACCTATATCACCATCCTGGGTTTCATCCCCTTTTTGATGTTCATTCTCATCATCGCTCCGGAACTGCCCTTTCTCAACCTGAAAGATAAGTTTTACAACCTGGTGATGAACAACTTCATTCCCAGCTCGGCGAAAGCTGTCAACACCGTGTTTGAAGATCTGCTCGACCGCCCCGCGGGCTTCAATATCTTCACTTTTGTGACCATGGTGATCACCTCCTACTCGCTGTTCCGGGTGATCCGCGACACATTCGACCGCATCCTGAACACGGGGTTCCGCTATTCCCAGGATATCCTGAGCCAGTTGATCAAGTTTCTGGGTACCATCATCCTGGGCTTGTTCGTCATGATTCTGCTCTTTTCCAGCTCTTCACTGCCTTTGATCTCCAAACTGCTCAAGCTGGAAATGCTGCAGTGGCTCACCTATGTGATCCCCTTCCTGCTGCAGTTTGCCGGCATCGTCTTTCTTTACGCCCTGATGCCCTCCGGCCGTGTCAAGCGCCATGCCCTCTTCCGGGGCGCGTTTTGGACCACGGTGATCTGGGTGCTGGCCAAGAGTCTTTTCGATTTCTACATCTACCGGCTCACGAACTTCCAGGCTGTCTATGGCGTCCTGGCGACTCTGCCTATCTTTCTGATGTGGATATATGTGAACTGGGTGATCATCCTGGGAGGCATAGTGCTGGTTTCTGTGATCAACCACAGCGACCAGGAAGAAGCTCACGAGCGGCAACCCAAGCAGTTGGTTAAGGTGACCCTGGAAATGTATAGCGATACCAAGCAAAACAACCGCTTGGAAAAGTTTTTGGGCAAGGAAGTCCTGATGGAGCTGGCCGATGTGCTGGATGAGGAGATGAAATGATACGCCACGCGCTGATTTCATTGAGCGACAAAAGCCGAAGCGAAGACCTCGCCAAAGAATTGGCAGAGCTTGGCTATCAGATACTCTCCACCTCCAGCACGGCGCGCCATCTGAAGGAGCGGGGCGTTGAAGTGCGCGAGGTTTCTGACCTCACCGGTTTTCCCGAGATTCTTGACGGCCGGGTGAAGACCCTGCATCCGCGGATACACGCGGGAATTCTGGCAGACCGCTCCAAGCAGGAACACCTGCAAGCCCTGCGGGAGCTTGGTATCGACCACATCGACGTGGTGGTGGTGAATCTTTATCCCTTCCGGCAAACCTTGCAGCGGGGGGACGCCACGCCTCAGGAAATCATCGAAAACATCGACATTGGCGGCCCCGCACTGATCAGAGCGGCTGCCAAAAACCACCGGGGTGTGCTGGTGCTTACCGATCCAGAGGATTACCAGCCTACCCTCGAACAACTGCGAGCCGGCGAAGTAAAGCAGGAATGGAGGACCTTTCTGGCCCGCAAAGCTTTCCGCCTGGTGAGCGCTTACGACGCTCTGATCGCCTCCTATTTCGCAGGGTTGGCGGCAGAAACACAGAGCCTGCCCGGGAATTTCCTGCTCAACTGCAGGCTGGGTGCGCGGCTCCGCTATGGCGAAAACCCCCATCAACAGGGAGGGTTCTACCTGTCCGCGGCTTGCCCCTGGCAAGCGCTGCACGGCAAAGAGCTTTCCTACAACAATCATCTGGACATCGATTCCACCCTCCGCGGCCTGCGCCTGTTCCAAGCGCCCACGGTGGTCATCACCAAGCACTGCAACCCCTGCGGCATCGGCAGCGCGGATAGGCTGGCAGATGCCTGGGACAAAGCTTTCGCGGCTGATACTCAGTCACCCTATGGCGGGATAGTCGGAGTGAACCAGCCGTTGGACTTGGAAACCGCCCGCAGGATCGACTCGATCTTCACCGAGATCATCCTGGCGCCGGAATACCAGCCCGGAGTGCTGGAGCTGCTGCGCAAAAAGAAGAACCGCCGGCTGATCCGCTTTTCGCCGGAAATTCTGTCCCGCCCCCAATCCCCCTGGGAGCTCAAGAACCTTTCGCATGGCTGGTTGCTGCAGGAGTGGGATCCCCTGGCAGACGATCCCAAAAGCTGGAAAGTGGTCACCGCCAGGCAGCCTTCCGAGCAGGAACTTAAAGCGCTCGGCTTTGCCTGGAAAGTGGTTTCACTGCTGCGCTCGAACGCGATCGCCATCACCGGGGCAGACCGGGTTTATGGCCTGGGCGGGGGCCAGACCAGCCGCATCGATTCCACCTGGCTGGCACTCCACAAAGCGGCAAAGTTTGGCCACGACCTCACCGGAGCGGTATGCGCTTCGGACGGTTTCTTTCCCTTTAGGGATTCAGTGGACGAGCTGCGGCGCCACAATATTATGGCTGTGATCCAGCCGGGCGGCTCCAAGGCCGATCCCGAAGTGATCCAGGCTTGCAACGAACTGGGAATGGCGATGGTCTTTACCGGCGTTCGCCACTTCCGGCATTGATTTTATTTGACAGAATATGAGCTTTGAAAAACGTAGTTTAATCCATGGCGCGGAGATGTGTCCGAGTTGGCTGAAGGAGCACGATTGGAAATCGTGTATACGTGCAAAACGCGTATCCTGGGTTCGAATCCCAGCGTCTCCGCCATCAAGTTTTGCAATCGCTCAAACAATTTTCCACCAATTTTATCAAGGAGTTTTGAAATGAAAACCAGATCTGTCGTTTTGATCGGATGCGGGGCTGTATTGCTCATCTTTGTGCTGACTTTCCTCATTGGCTTCATGATCGGGCTGCGTCCGCAAGCAAACAAGATAAGCCAAAACAGTTGGCTGGTCCTGAACCCCAGTGGGAACGTGGCAGATTACAACGAGCTGCGCAACCAGGGTCCCTTCTCTTTTGTAGGGCCCAGCGTGGACGATATCTGCGGCAGAATCCGCCATGCCTCCACCGATGGCAAGATCAAGGGCATCATCATCCGCCCCGGTTTTGCCAAAATCAACTTTGCCAACCTCAATGAGATCAACGCCGCGCTTGACGACTTTAAAAAGAGCGGGAAGCCCGTTTACGCCCATGGTGAGATGCTGGACCAAAAAGACTATCTGCTGTGCGCCATGGCGGACACCGTCTATATGGATCCCTCCGCTTCAGGCGGGCTGATTCTGGAGGGGATTACAGCCAGTGTGATGTTCTACAAGGAAGCCCTGCAAAAGATCGGGGTCAAAATGCACGTGATGCAATCCGGCGAATTCAAAGGCGCAGGCGAACTCTACAACCGCACCTCGCTCAGCCCGGGCACGGAAGCCAATATGCGCCGCGTGTTCAAAAACCGTTACGACCTGCTGAAAAACCATATCGGCAAGTTGCGCGGATTGGATTCGCTGCGGGTGTCGGAAATCTTTGAGCAGCGTCCCGACATGATCATCAATGCTGCTTCCGCTCAGCAATACGGATTGATCGACGGCGTTACCAGTTGGGATCAGCTCAAGAAAAAACTTGGCATCGAGGATGATGATAAGCTGGTCTCCGTGGAAGACTACAATGATCCCAAGGTATCACCCGGTGGCCAGATAGCGTTGATCAACCTGAGCGGCAACATCACCGCAGGCAGCGAACGTAGCCATGGCTTTGAACAAACGATCAGTGCCGCCAAGGTCGAAAAGATTCTCCAGCAGGTCAAGAGCGACGGCGCCAAGGCGGTTGTCCTGCGCATCAACAGCCCCGGCGGTTCCGCGCTGGAATCTGAGCTTATTTATCAGAAGCTCCAGCAGCTGGACATCCCAGTGGTGGTCTCCATGGGCGTCATGGCGGCTTCAGGAGGATATTACATCAGTTGCGGGGGCGACTACATCTTTGCCGATCCCTACACCATCACAGGTTCCATCGGGGGTGATCATGGCGATACCGGAAGCGGTTGAGCTGGGCAACAAACTGGGCATCGACAGCCAGACAATCAACTATGGCAAGTATTCCGGCGGCGTCAGCATTTTCGAGAAATACGACCCCGAAATGCTCGCCTCGCTGGAGCGCAACTCAAAGAAGGTTTACACCGAATTCAAACAGCGGGTGATGACTGCCCGCAAGATCAGTTCCGAACAGATCGACGCAGTGGCGGAAGGCCGGGTCTTCAGCGCGCAGGATGCCAAAGACATCCACCTGATCGATGAAGTGGGCGGAATCCAGGCAGCCATCGACAAGGCCGCCAAAATGGCCAAGCTCACCAAATACGGCGTGAAAAAGTATCCTGCCAAGATCGGCTTTTTCGATCTGCTGAGACAGGGCAACCTCTTCAAGATGGCGGCCTCTGTGGTCCGCTACGGCGACCTCAGCCTCCAGGAGCGGCTGCAGCAATATCTGCGCCAGACCATAGACACCAACCAATGGCTCTATTTCTGCCCCTACAAGTTGGATTGAGGGGTAAACCAGATATGCAAAAATCCCCTGCAAATAGCAAAAAAAACAGGTTTCACACCGAGATAATCGTCAACGTCCATCCTCTGGAAAAGCGCGTCGCTGTGCTGGAGGACAACCGTTTGGTGGAACTCTTTGTGGAACGCAAGGATAAACAGAACATAGTGGGGAACATCTACAAAGGCCATGTGAAAGACGTCCTGCCCGGAATGGGCGCGGCTTTCATCGAGATCGGCCTGGAGCGCACGGCCTTCCTCCACTATTCGGATATTGTAACCGATTTTCTGGACATCTTCGAAAACGACAGGCAACGCGTCCGCCTCAACCCCAAGGATTCATCGCAGATCGGCAATCTGCTCAAAGCCGGACAGGAGATCGTGGTGCAGGTTCATAAAGGACCGATCGGCTCAAAAGGAGCCCGCCTCACAGGCCAGATTTCCATCCCCGGCAAATACCTGGTGCTCTTTCCAAACAAGAGCAAGATCGCTATCTCCCGCAAGATCTACAACCAACACGAACGCTCCCGCATACGCAACATCCTCAACAGCTTTAAAGACCCCAACATCGGCCTCATCGTCCGCACCGAAGCCGAAGGTTGCGATGAGGACGACCTGCGCACCGAATACAACGCCCTCGCCAAGACCTGGAAGCTCACCGAAAAGCAGATCAAATATGCCAAAGAGCCTATCTGTGTGTTTGAAGAGAACGCCCTGGAAAACTACCTCATCCGCGATCTCTTCGGCGAGCATGTTGACCGCCTGGTGATCGACGACAAAGCCTTCGCGCGCAGCATTATCCGCCATCTGGAGGACTTTTCCCCCGAGCTGATCAACAATGTTGAGATCTACAAAGAAGATTCGCCCATCTTTGACGCCTGGAGCATCGAGAAAAAGATCGAGACCATCTTCCACTCCCGCATCTACCTGCCAAGCGGCGGCAATATCAAGATCGAACAGACCGAAGCACTGGTCGCCATCGACATCAACACCGGTAGCTTCACCGGCAAGACCCACTATGAGGAAACCATCAAGCGCACCAATATGGAGGCCGCCGCTGAGGCCGCCCGCCAAATCCGGCTGCGCGACCTGAGCGGGGTGATCATCATCGACTTTATCGACATGGTGAGCGAACAAAACAAGCAGGAAGTGCTGGATACCCTGAAGGCAGGATTGCGGCGTGACCGCGCCAAAAACAAGGTGTATAACTTTACCGAGCTGGGACTGGTGGAGATCACCCGCAAGAGGATGCGCTCCACCCTCATCGCCAATTATTCCAACACCTGCCCCACCTGCAACGGCAGCGGCCGCGTGATCTCCCACGATACCATGCTGATGCGTATCCATCGCTGGCTCAACCGCGCGGAGTATTTTGTGAAAAACTCCCGCCTGCGCATCGTGGTCCATCCCGACCTGCTGGATCATATCAAATCCAACAAGGAGTATTTCATCGCCTATCGAGACCAGATCGACATCGAAAGCGATCCTGAAATGCGTACCGACCAATTCAAAGTGTTCAAACTGCCTTCCCAGGAGGACATCACCAGCAAATTCAGTTGATGCCATATCGCTATCCATTAACCAGGAATGTTTGGAGTCCAAACCGGCTTCAGGACTGGCATAAGCATGAAACCCATATTGCCGGTTTGAACTCCAAACGCAAGCCAGCATGGAGTTCATGAGCCTTTCCAGGCCGCAAACTGCCACCAGACGTGTAGGCTCATGGACTTCATGCGGAAAGAGGGCAGTTGTGATAATGCAAGCGAAAGAGCATAACTCGTGTTAATTTGTGTAAGTTAAGGGCTGACGGAGTCTGTTCGTCAGAGGCAACGGAGTTGCCTGTTTGGAAGAGACCTTCGGTCTCTGTGGCAAACGGACTTTGCCACCCCTTGGCACTGGATCCCGGGTCAAGCGGTTCACGCAGATATACGCGGATAAAAGGCGCAGATTGCCGCGGATTGATATAATGGGATTTGTTTCAGGGCTGGATGGTTGTTTCTAAAAGACTGGATCCCGGGTCAAGTCACCCCACCAAACCGCTACGCGCTTTGGCGAGGACCCCGACAGCCCGGGATGACACAGTATATAGCCTGGTGGACTTGTTTTGAGGGCTCCTTTCCACCATTCCACCTTTCATAAATCCTGCAGATCCTGTCGATCCTGTTATCCGCGTTATATCATCACGTCATCACGACACCACCTCGCCACGAGAGTCTGTCAGGGGAACCTTTCCACCATTTCACCTTTCCACCTTTCCACAGCCCCTACCGGGGCATAGCACCTATATATATGGGGGGATGGGTCTCATTTGCATCACCCTCTCCGGTGTGGGTCTTCCTGGGGTCAACCTTATCATTTATAAGGATTACCTAAGGATGATGGCTTAACAGTATGTGGCGCCAAAGGATAGGGAAATGGGGCGCGGGTGTGTAACCAGGGTTGGGATACCGGAGATTATCGGATTTGGCTCCGGCATTCCGGTATGTTACCTGGCTTTGCTATTGTCGCGGGTGCATGCTTTCCCTGAGACTTGACGTCTCTTTTCTATTGACAAAATCCGCGTAAGAAATCTTCTTACTTAACAGTATAAAAGTAATAAGAGATAAGCCCTGCATTCCCAAACTGGAGTAGATATGAAGATACTAATCACAGGTGGCGCCGGATTTATCGGCTCGCATCTGGCAGAACGGCTTTTGGCCGATGGACATCAGGTTGCCATCATCGACAACCTTTCCACCGGCAGCCTGGATAATATAGAGAGTTTCAAAGACAATGCCAACTTCCACTATACCATCGGCTCCATCCTCAACCGCGAGCTGCTGGACAAGCTGATGGACGGCGTGGATCAGGTGTATCACCTGGCTGCGGCGGTGGGGGTGAAATACATCATCGAAAATCCCCTGCTTTCACTCAAAACCAACATCGTGGGCACCGACAACGTGTTGGAACTGGCAAACAAGCACAAGGCCAAGGTGCTGATTACCTCCACCTCGGAGATCTATGGCAAAAGCGACCAAGTGCCGTTCAAGGAAGAAGACGACCGCCTGCTGGGCTCCACCCACATCAGCCGCTGGGGCTATTCCTGCAGCAAGGCCATCGACGAGTTCATGGCCCTGGCCTATTTCCGGGAAAAACGCCTGCCGGTGGTGATTGTGCGCTGTTTCAACACGGTGGGCCCGCGCCAGACAGGCCAGTATGGCATGGTGTTGCCCAAGTTCATCAAGGCGGCGTTGCTGGATCAGCCTCTGGTCGTTTATGGCAGCGGCAAGCAAACGCGCTGTTTCGCGGACGTTTCGGATGTTACCGACGCCTTTGTGAAGCTGATGAATACGCCAGAATGTGAAGGCGAAATCTTCAATGTGGGCACCACGGAGTCCATTTCCATCAACGATTTGGCCCAAAAGGTCAAAACCATCTGCCGCAGCAAAAGCCGCATCGATTACATGAGCTATGAAGAAGCTTTTGAAGAGGGGTTTGAGGATATGATGAATCGCAAGCCCTCGCTGGATAAGATTCGCAGATTCATCGGTTACGATCCAAAGTATTCGTTGGATGACATCATCAAGCGTATGATCGAGTATTATGAAAACTAAGCTGCTGATTGCCCTGCTTCTGCTTGGCGTTACCCTGCTGAGCGCTCAATTGGAGATGTTGAATCCCGCTCAGACTTACATTTCGGTGAGCGTGACCGGTTATGTGAAGAACCCCGGCGTCTATAAAATGACACCCATGGACCGCTTGTCGGACGCTTTGGAAAAAGCCAGAAAGCCTCTCACCGAGCAGGTTCTGCCTGTGCAGACAATGGAAGAGCCTAAGGTTCCCACCTCCCGTTTCCCGCTGGAATCCGGTGAGCCGGAAGAGCCGGATTACGATGCCTTGCAGGGGTTGCGCCGGGTGAAGGTCAGCCGGGGCGGCAGCGATTCGTATTACGACCTGCAAAAGTTCAGACTGACCGGAGACGCCAGCCAGAATCCCCTGCTGCGCGATGGCGACGTGATCACTGTTTCCGCCCAGCAGAGTACAGTGTCGCTCACCGGCATGGTCTATCTGCCCGGGGAATATGAGTTTGTGCCGGGGGACAAGCTGTCGGACATCCTGTCGCTGGCACAGGGCTTCACCCCGCAGGCCGATCTGGGCAAGATAGTCATCTACCGCTATCGGGACAACCTGGTGGATTTCGACAATCTGGCCATCGATCTGAACAGTACCGACGCGTCTCAGGTTGCCCTGCAGGCTTTTGACCGGGTGGTCGTGCCCCAGGATCTGGAAAAAAGGCGGAGCTGGAAGATCACCGTGGACGGCAATGTGAAGGCTCCGGGCGAATACCTCGTGGGGGAGAGCACCACGCTCTACGACGTCCTGCTGATGTGCGGCGGGCCAAGTTCGCGCGGGGATTTGAGCAGAGCCGTGTATCTGAACGGCAGTTACAGCCTGCGTGCCGATCCGGATTTTGAACGCCTTAAAAGCCTCTACTACTCGCAGATGACGGTGATGGAATACCAATACATGCGCAACCGCCTGCGTCAGGTGCAGGGCAGATACAGCGTGGATGTGGCAAGACTGTGGGAAACACAGGGCAAGGAAGGCAATGTGACCCTGCGCGACGGGGACTACCTTTTTGTGCCGGAGCTTCTGCAGATGGTGGAGGTAAGCGGCCAGGTGGTGAATCCCGGCCTGGTTCCCTGGGTGCGGGGCAAAGATTACAGCTATTACATTCAACAAGCGGGTGGTTATACAAACAACCGTCGGGTATTTGGCACGAGGATTATCTCCGCGGACAGCGGCAACTGGGTCAAACCTTCCAGGAAACAGGCTCTGGAACCGGGAGACGTTATTTTCGTATCTGAAAAGAACGAACGCCAGTTCTGGACGGATTTGAAGGACACAGTTGCCGTGGCAGCCTCGGTGCTGACCATCTTTGTGAGCGTCCGCGCGATCATAGCAAAATAATTTTAACAAGGAGTTATAGATTATGAAAGTCCCCATGCTGGACTTGAATGTTCAATATGAACCGCTGCTACCGGCAATCCGGCAGGCAATCGAAAAAGTGTTTGCCTCCCATAAATATATCATGGGGCCCCAAGTGAAGGAACTGGAAGAGAAGATGCAGGAGTATCTGGGCGTCAAACACGCCATTGGCTGCGCTTCTGGAACGGACGCCCTGGTGCTGGCCGTGAAGGCCCTGGGCATCGGGGAAGGCGATGAGGTCATCACCACCCCCTTCACCTTCTTTGCCACCGCTTCCTCGATCTGGAGGAACAACGCGCGGCCACGCTTTGTGGATATCGATTCCAGAACCTTCAACCTCGATCCGTCCCTGATAGAGGCGGCAATCACCCCGCGCACCAAGGCCATCATGCCGGTGCATCTTTTCGGGCAATGCTCCGACATGACCGCGATCATGGAGATCGCCCACAAACACAAGCTGGCGGTGATCGAAGACAACGCGCAGGGCATCGGCTGCACCTGGGACGGCAAAATGAGCTGTTCCTTCGGCGATATCGGCACCCTGTCCTTCTTTCCCAGTAAAAACCTGGGCGCGATGGGCGATGCCGGAATGTGCCTCACCAATAGCGACGATCTGGCCGCCAAACTGCGCCAACTGAGGGTGCATGGCGAAAACCCCAAATACTATCACAAGTGGGTGGGGCTGAACAGCCGTTTGGACACCCTGCAGGCGGCTATCCTGAGTGTGAAGCTGGATGCCCTGGCAGGCTGGAGCGAAATGCGCCGCGCCAACGCAAATTTCTACAATCAGCATCTGGCTTCCGTTCCCCAAATCCGCACGCCCTGGATCGATCCCCGGGCGGTGAGCATCTACAATCAATATACACTGGTCTGCGAAGACCGGGATGGCCTGAAGAAGCACTTGCAGTCCAAAGAGATAGGCTGCGCCATCTACTATCCACTGCCTCTGCATCTGCAGGAATGTTTTGCCGAACTGGGCTACAAGGCCGGTGACTTGCCGGTGGCCGAGAAAATGGCTGCCAGAGTGCTTTCCATCCCTGTCTATCCGGAAATTTCCGATATTCAGAAACAGTATGTGTGCGATTCAATAGTAGAATATTATAGAGGCTGAGTTATGAAACTGATAGTTTGTATAAAACAAGTCCCCGATACCACGGAGATTAAGATCGATCCCGTCACCAACACCCTGGTGCGGGAAGGTGTGGAAAGCATCCTGAATCCTTTCGATGCCTATGCCATCGAAGAGGCGGTGCGCCTGAAAGAGCAGCATGGCGGCAATATCACTGCCATCTGTATGGGGCCTCCCCAGGCAGAAGCTACGCTGCGCGAGGCGGTGTCTTTGGGAGTGGATGACATCATCCTGCTCTCTGACCGCAAATTTGCCGGAGCGGATACCTGGGCAACCAGCTACACCCTGGCGGCGGCCATCCGCAAGCTGGAAGGCGCTGACCTCATCCTCACGGGGCAGCAAGCCATCGATGGCGATACAGCCCAGGTGGGGCCGGGCATCGCCGCCCATCTGAACATCCCCCAGACCTGCTTTGTGCGTAAGATCGAAGAGGTCAGCTCCTGCAACATCACAGTGCAAAGGCTGATGGAAGATGGCAGCGACCGCATCCGCATCAAGCTTCCTGCCGTGATCTCTGTGGTCAAGGAGATCAACACTCCCCGCCTGCCCTCCCTGCGCGGCAAACGCAACGCCAAGAGTGTGGAACTGAAGGTGTGGAACGCCGACGAACTGGGCCTGGACGAAAAGGACATCGGCCTTAATGGCTCACCTACCCAGGTGCTGAACATCTTTACCCCCAAACACGAGAAAATCACTCAAAAGTTTGAAGGAAATTCCGATGAAGCGGTGGAACTGATCGTGAAGTCTTTGCACGATCTCACCAAGGGAACCTGAAGCGATGCTGAAATACCCGCAGATAAGCCCGGACATCGTGCAGTTCAACCTGTTTGGGTTGGACCTGCATATCCGCTGGTATGGCTTTTTTTATGTGCTCAGCTTTATCATAGGATACATATTCTATCGCCGCATGCTCAGGATCAGAGGCCTGCATCTTTCCAAAGAGCATTACGAGGGGCTGATCTTTGCCATCATGCTGGGCGTGGTGCTGGGCGGCAGGCTTGGCTATGTCCTGTTTTACAACCTGCCCTACTATCTGCGGCATCCTCTGGAAATCTTCAGCGTTTGGGAAGGGGGAATGTCTTTCCACGGCGGGGCTCTGGGCGTGATCATCGCAGGCTGGGTCTATCTCAGGAAGCATAAACTCAGCTTCTATCCCCTGGCGGACGCCGCCATGCCTTTGGTCGCCATCGGCCTGGGCCTGGGACGCCTGGGCAACTTCATCAACGGCGAATTGTGGGGCAATGTGACCACTGTGCCTTGGGGAATGGTCTTTCCCGGGGCGGGTGATCTGCCCCGGCACCCCACTCAGCTTTATGAGTTCTTCCTTGAGGGGGTGGTGCTGTTCATCGTCACCTATCTGATCCTCAGGCGCTGCAAGAAGGATGGCATGGGCTTTTGGAGCTTCATCGGCCTCTATGGGGTGTTTCGCTTCCTGATCGAGTTTGTGCGTGAACCGGATGATCTGGATATCTACCGCGAATATGGCTACTTTCTGGGCTTCATGACCATCGGGCAGATACTCAGCCTGCTCATGATCATAGCCGCGGCCATCGGCATCTGGAGCCTCTATCGACAAAAACCGGAGTCTAACGAATGAAAACCAAGCTTTGCCTGATCGTATCCCTGCTTTTGGCGGCGCTGCTGCTGACCTCCTGCGCCACTTTCAGGGTTCCCACTCCGCAGGACATCCTGCGGGCGGAACTGCTCAAGTGGAAAAACTTCTCTGCGGAAGGCGTGATGGAAGTCAACTACTCTTTCATCTCTCTGCGCAAGATGTTTTCCGTGAACAAGACAGGCGACGAATTCCGGCTGGATATGCTGGATGGAGGCATCATGGGCATCAATCCCGAGCCGCTGATGAGCCTTTACATGGGGCCTTATCTTTCCTTGAAGATACCGATCTATCCCGATCTGGAGCAGATCGCCGCCAGCCTGGACATCCAGAGCAATCCCCTGGCCTTCCTCAAAGATACCGATGGCATCGTTTCCCGCTACGGGAACGAGATCATTGCCAACCACAAGGTTAGCATCGGCGATGCCGACCTGAGCTTCAACGACCGTCTGCAGCTCACCCGCATCGACATCCGGGACATGGACAGCTACATTGAAGTGGCCTACAGCAAAAAAGGCGATCCGGACATAGTGACTTTTAACCTGGAAAACAAAGCCAGCCTGAAACTTTATGTGGACAGCATCAGCTACGGACAGGCGGCGGTAAGCCCCTTGCCCAAAAGCCAGCCCGCTCCCCTGAGTGACGATCTGCTCAAACTCATGGACAAACTTTTATCCCCGCGAGGAAAATAACAGCCATGATCAGCCGCTACACCCTGCCCGAAATGGAACGCATCTGGACCCAGGAGTACCGCTATGAATGCTGGCTGGAAGTGGAACTGGCAGCCGCGCGCGCCATGCACGACCTGGGCATCATTCCCGATGCCGACTGGGAAAACATCTCCACCAAAGCCGACTTCAACAGCGAAAGGATCGACGAGATAGAGGCGGTCACCCGTCACGACGTGATCGCTTTCCTGACCAATGTGGCGGAAAACGTGGGCGAGAGCGCCCGCTGGATACATTTTGGCCTCACTTCCTCGGATGTGCTGGACACCGCCACAGCCTTGCAGCTCAGACAGGCGGGAGAGCTGATCCTGGCGGAGCTGAACCGCCTGGGCGAAACCCTGAAGCTTAAAGCCCGCCAATACCGCAACACCCTCTGCATGGGGCGTTCCCACGGCATCCACGCCGAACCAACCAGCTTTGGCCTCAAGTTTGCCCTCTGGTATGAGGAGACCCAGCGCAACATCCAGCGCCTGCAGGCAGCCATCGGGACGGTCTCGGTGGGCCAGTTCAGCGGCGCGGTGGGCAACTTTGCCCATCTGGATCCCCAGGTGGAGGAACTGGCCTGCAAGTATCTGGATTTGAAGCCCGTAAAGGTTTCCACCCAGGTGATCCAGCGCGACCGGCATGCCAGCTTTTTGTGTGAGCTTGCCCTGATTGGATCGCTGTTGGAGAAGATCGGCATGGAGGTCAGGCATCTGCAGCGCACCGAGGTGCAGGAAGCGGAAGAAAACTTTGGCAAAGGCCAGAAAGGCAGCTCCGCCATGCCCCATAAGCGCAATCCCATCATCAGCGAACAGCTTTGCGGCCTGGCACGTGTCCTGCGCTCCAATGCCCTGGCAGCCATGGAAAACAACGCCCTCTGGCACGAGCGCGACATCTCCCACTCCAGCGTGGAACGGGTGATCCTGCCCGATTCCTGCATCCTGGCCCACTATATGCTTTCCAAAGCCTGCGGCCTGATCAATAACCTGGTGGTCTATCCCCAGAACATGCAGGCAAATCTGGAACTCACCAATGGCCTCGTTTTTTCCCAGGCCCTGCTCCTGCATCTCACTCAAAAGGGGCTTTCCCGGGAAAAGGCCTACGAACTGGTCCAATCCAACGCCATGCGCTGCTTTGAGACCGGCAAGCCATTCATCCAATACGTCCTGGCGGACGAGCGCATCACCAGCCTTTTGCCCGCCGCCGAGATCAAAGACATTTTCGATTACGACCGGTATCTGCGCAATGTGGATGCCATCCTGAAGCGCTGTGGAATCATCTGAGCGCCCAACCCCCGAACGCAGATTTCTGCAAGGAGAAGTCATGAAGACCATTATAAGCGCCCTGATCCTGCTGGCCATTCTGCTGCCGGCGGCATTGATCGCGGAAACACACTCCATCAAAGGATTGTGGTTCGATGAAAATAAAACCAGCAAGATCGAAATCTACCAAAGCAATGCTGGCAAATTCTATGGCAAGATCAACTGGCTCAAATCGCCTAACGACGCCAAAGGCAAGCCCCTCACCGACAAAGAGAATCCCGATCCCAAGCTGCGCAACCGCCCCCTGATCGATCTCGTGATTCTGAGCGGACTGGTGGACAAGGGCGGCAACAAATACACCAACGGCACCATCTACGACCCCGAATCCGGCAAAACTTATTCCTGCAGAGGCGAGCTGACCAGCGAGAACGTTCTCAAGCTGCGCGGCTATATCGGTTTGCCGACCCTGGGTAGATCAACGGTCTGGACCAGAGCCACCAAGTAAGGACATCGACTGCCGCCGTTTGCACGGGGCCAGCCGGCTCCTAAACAGCGCAGGGAGGATAGTATGCCCGCTAAAACCAGCCAGTATCTGCTTTCCGATCCAGCCAGCCTGAGACGGATCAAGCTGCTCCAGTTTCGCAGCCAGGTGCCTGCCCTGCTACTTTTGCTGCTGGCTCTGGCGCTCAACTACATCTTTCCCTCCGCCAATCTCTACAAACTGGCGCTGCTGCTGGCCATCGTGGCTGTCGCCTGGTTCCTCTACATCGGGTTTTGCTATCGTTACAGACAACGCATTCCCCTCCCGCCCGAGGGTTCGCTGGTCTCGCCGGTGCAAGGTAATATTCGCTCCGTGCAAGGCAACGACGACATCACCCTGGTAAACATCCGCAAGATGGTGTTGGACAGCGTCGAGATTCGCAGCCCCCACCAGGATTGCACCCTGGAGGACGGAGTGCTGCATCTGGCCTTGGCGGCGGGAAAGATCAGTTTCCGCTTCAATATCCCCAGGGTCATCTGGTTTAACGATCCCGACTTCAGCACGGGCAACATCATCGGAATGGCCGTGGGGGCGGGAAACTGCACCATCACCCTGCCCGGCAGCCTGGAACTGGACCTCAAGCCCGGGCAGGCGTTGGATGCCGGGAGTCCCATCATCCCCAATCTGCTGGAAGCGGACGTGAGAACCAAGCCGGAGCGCCAGGTGGTTTTGGAGGCGCTGGCTGATTTTGATGAGGAAAGCACCGATATATGAACAGGGAGGATATTTGCGAAGCAACGCTTTTTTGATTGTGCTGTTACTGATTATTGCCGGCGTGGCGCTTGTCTCCGCGGGTTCCGTCGTTCACGACACAGTTGATGACCCTGAACTGGCCGAGGCCTCGGGACTGGCTTCCAGCCTGCTCACCCCCGGTATCCTTTACACCCACAACGATTCCGGCGGCGCTCCCACCGTCTATACCCTCAACCGCCGCGGCCTGGTGCCTGCCAGGATCAATCTGAAAGGCGTTACCAACCGCGACTGGGAAGACATTGCCGTGGCCCGCGATCCCCGCACCCAAAAGCCCTGCGTGTATGTGGGCGATATCGGCGACAACAACGCGCGCTACAACTCTGTTTTCGTCTATCGCTTTGAGGAAATTCCCCTGGAAGATACGCTGATGAGCGTGTCCAGGATTGATAAATATGAGATCGTCTATGAGGATGGCCCCCGGGACGCCGAAGCCTTGCTGGTGGATCCCCGCAGCGGCGACATCTGCATTATCAGCAAACGCGAAGAGCAGGTGGGAGTCTATCTGGTTCCCTATCCCCAATCCACCGACAAGGTGAACCAGGCCAAAAAGATCGCCACCCTTCCTTATAGCTGGGTGACCGCGGCGGACATCTCCCCCAATGGAAAGTATATCCTGGTAAAGACTTATACAAACATCTACCGCTATAAAAGATCAGGTTCGCAAACGCTGGCCCAGGCTTTCGCGAAAAAGCCCAAAACCATGCCCTACAAGCTCGAACAGCAGGGCGAGGCCGTGGCCTGGGACCACAAGGGCAAAGGCTACTTCACCCTCAGTGAAAGGGTGGGCAGCACACCCGCGGAGCTTTATTACTACAAATAACCCGGCAGTTCAAACAGGTTTGGGACGGTTCGCCTGGCCCGCTTTTCCGGGAGCGGCGAAGGACTGTCCATATTCGGCTGGCGTAGCACCAATTATTAGTGGGGGGACACTTTTTTATTGGGAGTAATAGACATCCATGTGTGGTAACGCAAGCGATATGTTGTTGGCGGACAACCTTCAACGCGTCCTCATTTGCAACATGACCTCAGGCGTGGGTTAACCTTGGGTCAACCTTATAATTTATAAGGATGACCTAAGGATGATGGCCTGAATTTTTTTAGCCTCAAATGACAGGGATATGGGGAAGAGATTGGGGAAACCCAGTCTTACAAGTAGGGATAAGGTCTTGTAAATCCGGCTATTACTGTCCGTAACATGGTATGCTTCTGATATTGTTTCGAGATCTGTAAAAAAGGGGAGGAACACTTCCTCCCCCGTGTCGTATGTGTCGGAAATGAGGTTTAGAACAGGGAGTAGCTGAAGCCCAGGCCGAGGATTTCCTTCCATTGCACCTTGTTGTTGACCTGCTTGTCCCTGTCATATACGATGTCAAAGGAAAGGTTGGCGCTCAAGAGGCCAAAAAGCTTGGTGGAGAGCATGTTTTCCCAGCGGTAGTCGGTCTCTTTCCAGTAGCCGTTGGGGTCTTTTTTACTGTTGAAGATGGCCTGATACACAGACAGCCTGGAATTGTAACTGGCTGCCGCGTCGCCAAATATCTTTTTGAATTCCGCGACTGCTTCCGCGCCGCCATCCACAGGGGTCACATCCAGCTTGCGGTCCACATTCTCGCGGATAGCCGCGCCCAGGCGCAGCGAGAGCTTGGTTTTGTCCCCGTTGATAATGGATTTCATGATACCGGCGGATTCGGTGAACAGCATGGGGTTCACATAGTATTTCTTTGCGCCGCTTTCGTCCACAAATTGTGATTCCAGCCTGAGCGCCATATAGGGGTCCACGAAGGATTTGAGGGTGAATCTGAACAGGGATTCGAGGTCGATCTTGTCGGTGGATTTTTGGCCGCTGCCCCATTCCACTTCGCCGTCGCCGTCGATGTCGCCCTTTTCCTGATGGGTCTGGCCAAAGGCGAGCTTGAGGGTGTTTTTATAGTTCAGCCATTCTTTCATCTGCTTCTGGGCGGTGGTGTTGGATTGAGCCACCCAGGTGACGGTGCTCTTCTCGGAGCCGCTCCAGTTGTCGGAGTAGATGCCCTGGGTGAGGTTGACCAGGATGTCCGAATCCACTTCCCAGCCTTTTGCGGAAAGCAGGGACAGGCTGAATGCCACGAGGAAAAGCAGGGTGAGTTTTGCGAGTTTCATCTTTATTTGTCTCCTTATCTTATTATCAGCTTAGGCCCAGATGCCGGCTTCGCTGAAGGCGAGCTTTATCTTTTCCAACAGAGCGGATTGCACGGCTCCCAAATCGGCATTGTTGACATGGGCGGCGATGCTATATTTGACCTCCGCGGCGCTGGCGTCGGTGATGGCGACTTCAGGGGCGGGGTCTTTGAGGATGCGGGTTTCGGCGTTGATGATACCCTTGATCAGATCGCGGGCCTTGTTCATGTCTGTGTTACCGGGCACCGCCACGCTCAGTTCCACCTTGCGGGTTGGCATGGCGGAGAAGTTGGTGATGGCTCCGCCCACGATGGCGCTGTTTGGCACGATGATCTTTTTGTTGTCGCTGGTAAGGATGGTGGTGCTGATGATCCCGATGTCATGCACGGTTCCGGCCTGCCCGCCGGCGATCACGGAGTCCCCGATCTTGAAGGGACGCAGCCCGATCAGCATCACGCCGGAGGCAAATTGGGACAGCGTGCCTTGCATGGACATACCGATGGCCAAAACGGCGGCGCTGACGATCACCATGAAGGAGGAGGTTTTGACCCCCAGGACGCTAAGCGCGGTCAGCACCACGATCAGCAGCATGAGGGCGTAAAGGATGTTGCTAACAAAGCTGGCAATGGTCACATCAGACTTGCGGTGCACCATCATCTTGCGGATGCCTCCGGCGATGAGGCCGGCGATCCATTTGCCGATGAAGAAGATCAGTAAAGCGATGATGAGCTTTATTCCATAAACCTGGACGAACTTGAGTACCTTGTCCCAGAACTCGGGCCTGGCCAATTCCTCCGCTTTGGCGGCGGTATTGGCAATTACGGTATCAGCTTGCAATAGAATAGGCATAGTTTACTCCATTTTTAAGGCCAGTGGCCTGTTTGTTTCGTCAATGATCCGGCATATAGATATGCCATGATTCACGTTTGACATATAAATCATTATAACTTGTTTAGATACAGATGGCAACAACTGTTTACATCGTAATACCTGAAGCAAGCACATTGTTTGCTGCAAGTCCCTCAGCCAAAAGGCGCCCTGACCGCTGTCAGCCTGCCAGATGAAGAGGGAAAAGGACGCCGGTTGCCGCCGGCGTCATCGTTGCTTATAACTCGGGGTAAAGCGGGAACTTATCGGTAAGATTCCTCACCTCGGCTTTCATGGCAGCCAGGTATTCTTCGTCTTTATAATTATCGCGCACTCTCTTGATGAAATCGGCTATCAACTTCATCTCGGCCTCGCCCATGCCGCGAGTGGTCACGGAGGGGGTTCCCAGGCGCACGCCGCTGGCCACAAAGGGGCTGCGGGTGTCGAAGGGGACGGTGTTCTTGTTGGCGGTGATGCCTGCCATGTCGAGGGCTTCCTCCATCTTCTTGCCGCTGGGGCCGCCTTCTTCTTCGGTGCCCATATTCAGTAGCATCAGATGGGTGTCCGTGCCGCCGGAGACGAGCTTGAACCCGCCTTCCACCAAGGCTTTTGCCAGAGCCTGGGCGTTGTCGATCACCTTCTGCTGATAGGCCTTGAAGGAGGGTTGCAGGGCTTCATGGAAGGCTGCTGCTTTTCCGGCGATGGCGTGCATCAGGGGGCCGCCCTGGATGCCGGGAAACACCTTGCCGTCAATCTCTTTGGCATACTGTTCCTTGCAGAGGACGATGCCAGCCCGGGGGCCGCGCAGGGTCTTGTGGGTGGTGGAGGTCACCACATCCGCGTAGGGAACGGGGTTCATGTGCAGTCCGGCGGCGACCAGTCCGGCGATGTGAGCCATATCCACCATCAGCTTGGCGCCCACCTTGTCGGCGATCTCGCGGAAGCGGGCGAAGTCCATCTTGCGGGGATAGGCGGAAGCGCCTGCCAGGATCATCTGGGGCTTGTGTTCCAGCGCCATCTTTTCCAGTTCGTCATAGTCGAACTGCTCGGTGGTTTTATCCACCTGATAGTGGATGATATTGTAGAACTGGCCGCTGAATGAGAGGGGATGGCCGTGGGTGAGGTGTCCGCCGTGCGCCAGTTCCAAAGACAGTATCGTATCTCCCGGTTTGACCAGGGTAAAATAGGCGGCCATATTAGCCTGGGAGCCGCTGTGGGGCTGGACGTTGGCATGTTCCGCGCCGAAGAGTTGCTTGGCGCGTTCGATGGCCAGGCGTTCCACATCGTCGATATACTCGCAACCGCCGTAGTAGCGGCCATACAGCTTATAGTTGATCTGGCCGGTCTTTTTGCTCCAGCGATAGGGATAGCCTTCGGCATATTTGTTGGTTAGCACGCTGCCCTGGGCTTCCATCACAGCCAGGGAGGTAAAGTTTTCCGAGGCGATCAGTTCGAGGTTTTCGCGTTGCCGCTTCAGTTCCGCGGCCATTGCCGCGTAGAGTTCAGGATCTTGCATTTGGATGTGTTTCACAAGGATTCTCCTTCTATGTTCTTGATTTTTTGAATTCTCTTTTGATGCCGGCCTCCTTCAAAGCTGGTTTCCAGCCAGGCCTGGACTATCTCCAGGGCATAGGGGACGGCGGTGAATCTGCCCGCCAGGCAAAGGACGTTGGCATCGTTGTGCAGCCTGGACAGCCGCGCCACATCTGTGCTGCAGCAAAGGGCAGCCCTGATGCCGGGTATCTTGTTGGCCACGATGCTCATCCCGATGCCACTGCCGCAGACCAGGATACCCAGTTCCGCCTTGCCCGCGGCTACCGCTTTGGCGGCGGCGCTTCCAGTGTCGGGGTAATCGACCGAAGCTGTCGATGGCGCACCAAAATCTAAAAACTCATGTTGGGGGAATGCCGCTTTGATGGCTTCCTTGAGCTCAAAGCCGGCGTGGTCGGAGGCTATTGCCAGTATCATTGTTCACCTGCCATCAAGCATGCCAGGGCGATGCAGTAATATTTGGAGGCAGCGCTCTCACTGCGGCTCATCACGATCACGGGCTTTTCCGTGCCCTGGATCAGGCCGCCCAGTTCGCCCTGGGCAAAGAGCATCAAGCCTTTGTAGAAGCTGTTAGCGCTGGCCAGATCGGGAAAGATCAGCACATCCGCCTCTCCCGCGATGGGGCTGTGCACCCCCTTCACCTCTCCGGCGGAGGGATCGCATGCCAGAAAGACATCCAGCGGGCCGTCAACCACGCAGTTCCTGATTTGCCCCCGCTCCGCCATTTTGGCAAGCATAGCGCAGTCCTCGGTATCCGGCAGATTGGCGGAAACCTTTTCCGAAGCCGCGATCAGCGCCACCTTTGGTTTGGCGATGCCAAAGCGCCGCGCCATGCGCACGCTGTAGTTGATCATGGCAAGCTTCTGCGCCAGATCGGGTTGCGGAAGCACCGCCGTGTCGCTTATAAAAAGCAGCTTGGAATAGCGGGGCAGCTCCAGGGCGCAGACATAGCTCATCACCGCCTTGGGGGGCAGCAGGCCATGTTCCTTGTTCAATACGGCTTTCAGGAACTTGTCGGTACCGATCAGCCCTTTCATCAGGGCATCCGCCTGTCCGGATTTGACCATCGCCACCGCCTGCCTGGCTGCTTCGGTTTCCTCCGGCACATCCAGGATTTCAAACCTGGCGCTGTCCAGTTCCAGTTCCGCGCAGACCGCTTTGATCTTTGCGCCGGAACCCAGCAGGATGGCGTGGACAAAGCCCTCCTCCACCGCCCTTGATAGGGATGCAAGGGTGTTGGAGTCCTCGGCGGCGGCCACGGCGATGCGCGTTTGACGTCCCATGCCGCGCACGTGGTCAGCCATCTGTTGCAGAGACTTGATTTCGGTCATTGTGTTTCCCTCTGGCTCAGGCCAGCAGCGCCGCCAGGGCGATGGAATAGAGTTTCGACTGCTCGCTGTCGCCCCGGGAGGTGAGCACGCAAGGCACACGGGCGCCCATCACGATGGCGCAGAGCTCGCCTTTCATCAGTTTGACGATCGATTTGTAGAAAGTGTTTCCAGCTTCGATATTGGGGAAGAGGATGCAGTCGGCGTCTCCGCAGACCTCGCTCTTGATGCCTTTGATGCGCGCGCTTTCCGAATCCACGATCAGGTCAAAGCCCAGCGGCCCTTCCACGACCGCTCCTTTGATCTGTCCGCGTTGCGCCATTTTGGCGATCAGGGCGCCTTCCGCGCAGGAGGGTATCTTGGGCAGGGTCTGTTCGGAAGCTGCCTGAATTCCTACCTTGGGCTTTTCTATGCCCAGAAAATGGGCTACCCTGATCAGATAGTTGGTGATCGCCACCTTCTGTGCCAAATCCGGCAGCGGGATGATGGCCACATCGCCAAAGATGAGAAGTTTGTGATAGGTGGGCACTTCCGCCACCGTCACGTGGGAGAGGATGGCGCCTTTATCCATCAGGCCTTTTTCCTTGTTCAGGATAGCCCGCATGTAGCGGTCGGTGCTCAGCAGCCCCTTCATCAGGAAGTCGCCTTCCCCGGCGTTGATCATATCGACCGCCTTGGCTGCCGCGCTCAAATCGTTGTCCACCTGAACTATGCGGAAGCAGGAGGGGTCGATCCCCTCCTCGGCGCACACCTTCTTGATCAGGGCTTCATCGCCCACCAGTATTCCCTCGATCAGATCCATCTCCACCGCCTGATGCACGGCGCAAATGGTGTGGGCGTCCACCGCCCAGGCCGCCACCAAACGCTTGTTCGGCCGCGGCTTTAAGATTTCGAACATTTGGTCAAGCTTGCTAATCTGCATCTTTACTCCATCTATATTGTTTTTTTCTTTTATTCATGGTCATCTGGCCTGGACTGCCTGGGCAACTTCACCTTAAGAGCTTTGCTCAGCGTCAGGCTGTCCTGCCAGCAAATCCCGCCTGACGGAAACTTTACCAGTTCCAGAGACAGCGCAAAGCAGCGCGTCCGTTTCTCCCGCCGGCAATTAAGACTGCCTTGCAGGATGTATTCGGCTCCGCTTTCCCCAGCCAATTCACTGAAAAAGCTGCTGTCCGCTTGGGCGGTATCGACACCCGCGGCGTCGCGCAAACGAGCCAGCCTGAACCCTGCTGTGAACAGAAGTTCGCGCTCCAGTTCCTCCCGCAGGCCAGCCATCCCGCCGCCCGGCGAGCACTGGTCTTCCAGGCTGCCGATCAAGAGCAGCGGAGGGCGGGTCTTTCCAGAGTGATACTCTGCCAGCCAGTCTCCTTCCGCAAGTCTGGAAACCGCGGTCTGTGCCGCCCATCGCGTGTCCTGCGCCTCCCATTGGCTCAGACGGGTGCGCGCGCAACCTGCCAAGCTGGCAAAAACGGCCAGGATAAGCAGCGCTTTTCTCATTGTTCATCTCCAGAGTTTGAGCTTATTGCATCAGCAGGTGCAAAGGGAAACCAGCTTAAAATGTTGCACAGTTTGCCTAAATGATGTATTTCTCAAGGGGTTTTGATATTTGTCAAGTCCAATCTGTCCTTTCCTTTGCTGGTATTAGTTTCTGGCTCGCTTGCAAACAGTTTGGATTGATGGCGGTTGGAAGCAGAAAATAGGTTCATTTTCAACAACGCTTTTTCAGAACGGCATTCAAATACAGTTGGATGCGGACTAAAAAATTCCTGCTTGTTTCCGCCCTCATACTTTGATCGCTGATTGACCGCTGGTCAATCGCCGCTCTGGAAATCAATCGGCGGTCAACGGGCGATCAATGGGACATGAGATCAGGAGGGAGTTTAGACAGCTTTCAATACTTGTCTCCCAGAACAAAATATGCCAAAATACCCGATATTCCTTCATAGCTCCGTCCCTTGCTGCTACAGCGTTTGGTGCCATCATCCTTAGGTCATCCCTCACCGGGTTAAGGATGACCCCAGGAAGACAAAGACTTAGCTCCCTCGCGCGCGAGGGCGACACGGGTGTTAAAATATCTAACTGTGCTTTCCAAAATTAGCTCCCTCGCGCGCGAGGGCGACACAGAAAATGTGCCCGCTGAACAGCCGGTTCCACCAAGTGCCTGTTTATCCGACCGGCATATCTATCTTTCAGACAGGCAGATGCTTAGGCGCAGTCTGGTAAACGATAAACTCTTTACATACTTGTTGTGGAGTTAGTTCATCCAGGCAGTTTGCGAGGGAGCCGTTTTTTTGCTTGTCAGAACTACGGGCTCAGGTTTTTGTGAAATAAACTTGCGCAAAAGGAGTAACTTATGGTCTCGATAGGAGTTATCGTCGGACTCGCCATTGCGATCTTTGCCATCACAGTGATTTCCAGAGGCATAATCGTGGTGCGCCAGGCTGAAGTCGTTATCGTGGAACGTCTGGGTAAGTATTACAAGACCCTGGATTCCGGCATTCATATCATCGTTCCCATATTCGACAAGATTCGCCCCATCCACTGGCGTTACAACAAGGCTGACTATCGTGGCAACACGGTGGTGATCCAGCGCCAGGAAAACCGCATTGACATGCGCGAGACGGTTTACGACTTCCCGCGCCAGAACGTGATCACCAGCGACAACGTTTCCATCAATATCAACGCCCTGCTCTACTTTCAGGTCACCGACCCCTACAAGGCGGTCTATGAGATCGGAAACCTCCCGGAAGCGATCGAAAAGCTCACCCAAACCTCTCTGCGTAACGTCATCGGCGAGCTAACCCTGGATTTCACCCTCACCTCCCGCGACACCATCAATGCCAAACTGCGCGACATCCTGGATGACGCCACGGACAAGTGGGGTGTGAAGGTTAACCGCGTGGAATTGCAGGAGATATTGCCTCCGGAGGAAATCCGCACCGCGATGGAAAAAGAGATGCGCGCCGAACGCGACAAACGCGCCAAGATCCTGCAGGCGGATGGAGAACGCGAATATCAGATCCGCGTGGCAGACGGCGAAAAGACCGCCAAGATCACCCGCGCCGATGGCGAAGCCCAGGCCAAGCTGCTGGTTGCTGAGGCCGAGCGCAAGTCCATCGAACTGATTGCCGAGGCCGTCAAAGGCACCGGCACCGATCCCGCGCAGTATCTGGTAGCCCTCAAATATGTGGCGGCTTTTCAGGAAGTGACCAAACAGGGCGACAAAACAGTCGTGGTTCCCTACGAATCATCGGCTCTGCTCGGCTCAGTCAAAACCCTTGCGAACATTTTCAAAGAATAGAATACAACTAAGGAGTAACGCAATAATGTCATCAATCATTCATATTTACGGACGCGAAATACTGGATTCACGCGGCAATCCCACCGTGGAAGCCGATCTGCACCTGGAAAGCGGAGTGATTACCCGGGCTGGAGTGCCCAGCGGCGCGTCAACCGGAGAACGGGAAGCGATCGAATTGCGCGATGGGGACAAATCCCGCTATGGCGGCAAAGGCACCCTCAAAGCCGTGCAAAACATCAATGATAAGATTGCCCCCGCCCTCATCGGCATGGAATCCACCGCCCAGTCACATCTTGATCATGCCATGCTGGATATAGACGGAACGCCGAACAAGGCCAGGCTGGGAGCGAACGCAATCCTCGCCGTTTCCATGGCCGCCGCCCGCGCCAGCGCCATCGAGCTTGACCTCCCCCTCTACCGCTATCTTGGGGGCGTGAACGCCTGCACCCTGCCCGTCCCGATGAGCAACATCATCAATGGCGGCGCGCATGCCGACAACAACGTGGACATCCAGGAATTCATGATCATGCCCCTCGGCGCCGACAGCTTCAGGGAAGCGATCCGCATGAATGCCGAGACCTTCCATGCCCTCAGAGCCATCCTCATCAAACGCGGTCTGGCCACAGGCGTGGGTGACGAAGGTGGTTTCGCGCCGAATCTGGATTCCAACGAAGCGGCTCTGGAAGTGATCGTGGAAGCCATCACCGCCGCTGGATACAAACCCGGGCAAGACATCTATATCGCCCTGGATGCCGCGGCCTCCAGCTTCTGGAAAGACGGCAAATACGTCTTTGAAGGAAAAGAGATGAACAGCGACGCGATGATCGCCTATTATGAGATGATCGCGGAAAAGTATCCCATCGTCTCCCTGGAAGACGGCCTGGCAGAAAATGACTGGGATGGCTGGAAGCAGCTCAACGCCAGACTGGGTAACAAGATCCAGATCGTGGGCGACGACCTCCTGGTCACCAATCCCCAGTTCATCAAGCGCGGCATCGCTGAAAAGGCTGCCAACAGCGTCCTGATCAAACTGAACCAGATCGGAACCGTCTCCGAGACCATCGAGGCCATCAATATGGCGCATAAAGCCGGCTGGACCTGTGTTGTCTCACACCGCAGCGGCGAAACCGGAGACACCTTCATCGCCGATTTGGCAGTGGCTCTCAATACCGGCCAGATCAAGACCGGCTCGATCTCCCGCAGCGAAAGGGTGGACAAATACAACCAGCTTCTGCGTATCGAGGAAGAATTGGGGGTTTCCGCCGTTTACCCCGGCAAAGCCGTGATCAAACAGCTTGGCTGAAAAGCCTGATAATACATGCTAAAACACAGGCGGGAGCGATCCCGCCTTTTGTTTGCCCTCCGGCCAGAGCCGCGTTTCCTGCCCTTGTTGCGCGGGAACCGCAGAGTAGCGGTAAAACTCAGCCGGAGCTGCCTTTCCTGCTTGCTTTGCCGGTGCTTTGGGTTAATTTGTATAATATGCTTTCATTCGATATCTGAAAAAGACAAGGAGCAGAAATGGATACTTTTCGTTTTTATAATCCTACGCGGATCCATTTTGGAACCGGGATGATAAAAAACATTGGCCCCGAAATGAGCGCCGCCGGAGTGAAGAAATGCCTGCTGGTGGCTGGCGGGGGTTCCATCCGCGCAAACAGCGTGTACAACCAGGTGGTGGAAAGCCTGAAAAGCAGCCATATTGACTGGATCGAGGCCTGGGGCGTGCAGTCCAATCCCACCCTGGCAAAAGTGCGTGAGATGATCCAGGTTGCCCGCCGGGAAGGGGTGGACGCGGTTCTCGCGGTGGGTGGCGGTTCTGTGATCGACAGCGCCAAAGCGGTGGCGGCGGGCTTCCATCTGCAGGATGTCTGGAACGCTTTCACGGGCACTGAGCGGATTCAGCAGGCGCTGCCCGTTTTCACCGTGCTCACCATCTCCGCCACCGGCAGTGAGATGAACGGCAACGCGGTCATCACAAACAGCGAAGAGATGAAGAAGTGGAGCATAGGCTCCACGCTGCTCTATCCCAGGGCAACCATCATCGACCCCTCCGTGCAAAGCAGCCTGCCTTTCAAACAGACGGTCAACGGAGCCCTGGATGCCACCGCGCACATCCTGGAATACTATTTCATGGACGACAACGCGATCGCCACCCTGGCCATCAATAGCGGCCTGCTTCACACCATCACGGAGATGACTGACCGCCTGAAAGGCAACGCTTCTGACCTTACCGCCCGAGGCAACCTTGCCTGGAGCGCCACTTTGGCCCTCAACGGGATCAGCGGCGCCGGCCTCAAAGGCGGTGACTGGGGCTGCCACACCATTGAGCACGCCTTTTCCGCGCTCTATCCCAGCATTGCCCACGGAGAGGGACTGGGAGTGATCTTCCCAGCCTGGATCGAGTATGTAAGCGAAAAGTATCCGGATCGCTTCACAGGCTGGGCCAGGAATGTCTGGGGAGAGGACAGCGTTCCCTACGCCTTGCGCCGCTTTCGCGAAAAGATCGAATCCTGGGGTTCATCCACTTCGCTGCGCGACCTGGGCATCAAGGAACAAGACCTTGCCACGCTGCGCGACATCATCCTGCAATCCGGCACCATCGGCAAAATCCACCAGTTTGGCGCGGCGGATATCGAAGCCCTGCTGATGCTGGCCTATTAGGAGAGTAAGCGGAGCCGGAACCACGCCAAATGTAATGTGTCACCCAAAGCTTCAAGCTTCTTTCACTTGGACAAATGGGGATAAGTCCTTATGTGGTGGGGAGATATGATGGACTTGTTTCGGACTTGGACATCGCCCGTTTTGGACGTATTTGGACGTCTTTGTGTCACCGAAAACTTCAAATAGCGCTTTTTTTGGACTGGACTTGGACAAACGAGGGTTTGCCAGATATCAATCGATTTTGAAAAGCCGCATCTGAAGTGACAAATTCCCGATGAGGATTAATTCCAAACCCTGATCCGGGTCTATAATCTGGACGTTATAGTCCATATTAAATGGCTGTAAAATAATACGACTATTAGCTGGATCGAGCACTACTTTCTTTAGCGTGACTCCGTCACTGGCACGAACCGCACATACCTTTCCATTGGCATTATCCCAGTCGATGCTCTGTTTGATGATCACAATGTCCTCATGCAGGATATTGGGCTCCATGCTATGTCCGTTAACCCTGAAAGCTATGTAGTTATTATCGTTTCCGGGTGCGAGCGTTCTGGGCACCTCTACGGTCTCGCCCAAACTCCGGCAGTCTATGACGTCCTCTCTCGGCCCCGCGGAAATTTCGCCAACAATCGGCAGCGTAATTGTGCGAGTATAATCTATTGTGGGGGACTGGATTAGCCCAGTCTTGCTGTCGACGACCTTCATCCGCTGTTCCAATTTTTCCTTCATCCAGCCATCGAAATCTTGAGTTATTTGCGTAGTCCCCTCTCCGGTCAACAACCAATTTATGTTCACTCTGGCCTTACATAAGTCGAGTAAAAGTTGGGGTTCGGGGAGTCGATCACCCGATTTATAGCGGGCTAAAGATGCGTTCGAGATACCAAATTTTTCAGAAAATTGGTAGTTCTTTAAGCGCATTATTTTCAAGAGTTTTCCTAGTCTCTCCCCGATCTCTCGAGCGGCCGGTGTTCCTCCATTAGGCAACTTTTTCATTGACATCCTCCATACGGTATCTATGATTGTCCTGAGACAATGCTAAAAAGCCGTATAGATGTGTCAATGACTTTTTTTTCGAGTGCGTTTCTCAATGGCGTTTACGCCGGCGAGAAATGAATGTTTGTGAAAGGCGCTGGAAAACGCAGAAAGGACTTCCCAAGATATTGCACGTATGGAAGTTAGCACCCGTAATAACTAACCAGAGAGGTGAAAATGACCATGAAAAAGAGACCAGGCGGAGGATGTGAATCCTGCCAAATGAAGAATGTCCAAGTCCAAATTATCGAGTCCGGACTTGGACACGCGGGCTGTAAAGTCCCGCTCCGTATAGCTTCGAAGCATACGGCTTCTTCTTTGTGCGAGATTTTGTCCAAGTGCTCCGTAAAATGTCCAAGTCCATGTCCAAGTCCAAGTCCAAAACCTGGGAAATGTCCAAGTCCAAATCCGAATCCTGGAAAATGTCCAAGTCCAAGACTTAGGGAATGTCCAAGTCCAAATTCGGATTTCTGTCCAAGTCCAGATCGCCTGCCCAATGCCAGATTAGATTTGGAAGGTTATCTAATGGAAAAAGACATCGAGCTGTTATGGCTGCCCCTGGCCAGGGTAGCAACGCTGACCGGTAAGTCGGTGAAGACGATCCGGAGAATGGTGGAAGATGGGGCCTACGTATCATTGAAAAGAACGGTGCCGAGTGGCAAAACTCACACCACTAAATCATTCATTATGTCCGGTCAGGAACTGGCGGATTTGGATAAGGCCTATTGCCGCAAGCATAGGATGAAACCGATCCTGATGTGTAAAGAGGAGATGACGATCCTGGAAGCCCAGCGGATCAGCATCTTCGTGATCGGCTATACCAAGGTAAAGGAGGATAATCATGCAGGAGACTGACGTCTTTGAACGCTTCGACTACGAGCATGCGGACGAGAACGTCGCTTTCGTAGGTGCGGCTCTACGAGCCGGAGTGAAGCCGGTATTCAAGGCTGTATCTGAAGATTATCAGAAACCTCTCCATACGGAGATAGATTCTGATGATTTGAAGATCGAACCCGTAATCAGCGAGTTTGAACTGGATCGGCAGCTTGAACCAGTCCCTCAGAACACTGATTCCGATCTGCCTATATATAAGGAAGAGGAGGTCGAGCTTGAGGATGACGAGGATGAGGCTGAAGAGCTCAATCTCGAACCGGAAAGTAAGGAGCTACTAAGCTGCAAGACAGAAGCGCAGCTGATGTCCCGCTTCTGTGAAACCGCCATTATGACCGTAAACGATTCTGAAGCCAAGTTAGAGGCTTGGCAGCAGATCACCGCAGACTACAACAATGGCCGACTGCTGCCGGAGCTATACGAGATCAGAGGTAAACGCACCGAGCGCTCACTGCGCAAGTGGGTTGATGCCTATCTGGAAAACAGCCGGGACATGTTTGCTTTGATCCACAAGAGCAAGAACCAGACTCGAGGCCGCAAGGTAAGCTACCTGGAACAGCAGTACCTCCTGAATCTGCTCTTATCGCCGCAGAAGATCAAGATCGGCTCGGCTATAGCCACTCTTAAAAGCTATGCCAGGTTGGGCTCTCTGGAGTCCCCCAGTTCCGAACCGACCCTGAGACGCTGGTGCAGGGAATACCGAGCCAATAACATGGCGATCTGGACCCAAGCCCGGAAGGGCAGCAAGGCAGTGGCGGAAGAGATCGTGAAAACGATCAAACGGGATAATGACCTGCTCCAGGTAGGCCAAGTCTGGGTAGCGGATGGACATGACCTCGCCTTCGATATTATCAATCCCAAGACCGGGAAAGCCCAACGCATGACCATGATCATGGTCATCGACTGGGCCTCCAGATACCCGGTAGGCGCATCCCTGGCCTATAGCGAAGATAGCCAGCACATTCAACTGGCCTTCCGCAATGGCTTCCTCAACTGGGGTGGAGTGCCCAAGTTCGTCTATCTCGACAATGGCAAGGCCTTTAGATCTAAGCTGTTCAATGAACGCTGGACAGATCACGATCTCGCCAACGAGTTATCAGGTATCTTCCCCAGGCTGGGCATCGGTGTAGTCTTCGCCGAGAGCTACAATGCCAAGGCTAAGATCATCGAACGCTTCTTCAAGACCTTCCAGGAACGCTTTGAACGCTTCATCAGCAGCTTCCGGGGTGCTTCAGTGGCAGATAAGCCATCTACGCTGATGCGTAACGAAACCTGGGCTCGCAAGATGTACGAGTCGAAGCCACCTACAATGGAAGAGGCCATGCAGATGATCGGCTTCTTCATCAGATACATGTATGGCGAGGCTCCTCACAGCGGACTGGGCGGTAAGACTCCCTGGTCAGTGTTTAAAGCTGCGGAAGTGCCCGAAGCCCAGATGATCGAACCTAAGCGCTTGAACTACCTGATGATGTCCACCGTCCGCAAGACACTCCGCAACAATGGCATCGTCCTGAATAAGCTGCAATACTGGAGCACCGAGCTGATCGAGCACATGGGCAAGGAAGTCCTGATCAGATACGATCTCTGCGATGCGAGATGGATACTGGTCTATGACCTGCAGGACAACTACATCTGCCAGGCCGAGGTCCGCAAAGCGGTCGATCCCTTCATCCACCTGGATATGGAGAACGCGATCTCAGTGGCTGAGGTCAAGAAAGAATACAAGGCCATCAAACGGCACCAGAGAATGATCGCCAATCGCACCAGGCTCACGGTCAAGAAGACTCAAGAAGTGGTCGATGCCTACGTGAAGAAGCTGGTGCTGCCTCCCCAGGAGGACAACCCAACCTTTATCCAGCCGCCTGCCATCGAAGCTCCCAAACCGGGGCCGGATCAGATCATGGAAGCCCTGGAGAAACAAGCCATGCAAAAGCTCCCCAACCTACTCGAAGTAATCAAGAAGCCTGCCGGTCAGGATGATGATGAGAATGGGGAAATCAGGCCTAAAACACGCAAAGAAATGCTGAAGTTCATCGGCATACAATAGGAGGAAAAGTGAAACAGAATCAACTCGTCAGAATTCGCAATGTGGTTGAAGCTGACAACTGCATTAACTATCTGGTTAACCGACCTAAAACAGAGATGGTGGGTCTAGGCTTACTCTACGGCAGGCCTGGCTATGGCAAGACCGCCTTCGCCCAACGCACCGCTTATCAGCGTGGCTACATCTATCTGCGGCTGGAGTCCCATACCACCGCCAAGACCTTCGCCAACATGTTGGTAGCCACCTTGTACGATCACTTGAACATGAACGATCCGATCCCCATCGGCACCTCCCAGAACCTCTACAAACACTGCATGGATATCCTGGATGAGCATCCCAAGACGGTGATCATCATCGATGAGATCGACTATGCCTTCGATCAGCCTAAACTGCTCGGAGCTATCCGGGACATCGTGGACGAGACGCTGGTCATCATCATCCTGGTGGGCATGCAGACTGCCCGGGATCGCCTCTCCAGGCTCAATGAGCACTACTTCGACCGCTGCAATGCCTTCGTGGAATTCCAGCCTGTAAACAAGAAGGATATCAGATCTATAGCCCAAGAGGTTATGGAGATACCGGTAACCGAGAACATTGTGGAGGACCTCTATCAGACCAGCAAGGGCAACCTGCGTAAAGCGGTCAAGATGATGTACTCCCTCGAAACCGGGCAGATGCTCCCTGAAGATAAGCCCAGTAACGTGATAGATCTCAAGGAGGTAAAGTGACACCCACCGAACTGGTCAAGAACTTCGTAAAGCAATATCGCAAGCCTTTCGCGGCGGAAACGATAGCCGGATACACTACAATAGAGACCGCAGAGATCAAACCGATTCTACAGGATCTCACTCAGACAGGCTTGATCAAGGAGGTCGAAACAGGCATCTTTGTAAATGCCAATCGCTACAATCCGATCCTCTGCTATGGGCAGAAGGGAACATGGAACTTCCATCCCAATGCCGCTAATCAACTACTGAACCTGATTGAGAATGGCAGCTACACCTCAATCCGGAAAATAACTGCCGACTTCCCTCGCAGCCGCCAGTGGGTCTATGTCTATCTGGAAGCCCTGGCTTCAATAGATGCCATCGGCTTTGATAAAGTCTACTACGTCAAATCCAGAGCCAGGCTCAAGGAAATCGGCAAGCACATCAAGAAAGGCATTCTCCACGAACTGACGTGTAAACCGCCTGATCCCAATGCCAAGACTAAAGAGCAACTCAGGGCCGAAGCCGCAGAACGTAGAAGACTCAGGCAGGAGAAGAAAGAAGCGGAGAGTAAATCCAGGCAGGCACATAGATCTTATAGAGCCGCCAAGAAGACTGAGTGGGAGAAAATCAAATCCTTACGTCGGCAGGCAAATGAGATGTGTAGGCTGATGGCCGAAGACTTCAGACAAAGATACTCCAAGCAAAACTACTCTAACTAGGAAGAGAGGGCATTCTATGGATCAGGAACTGAGAGAACGAAAACTACGTCAACAAATCCACGCCATCCGGGTCAAGAAGTTTCACTGGCCGTTGGACGCATTCAAGTTCATCATGAACAGTATGGGCTATGGCGATTCGCTATCAGCTCTATCCGAAGATAAGCTGCTCGAGTTCAAGGCCATCATGCTCAAGTATCGCAGGCATGGTCGCCCTCTCGAATACAACTACGATAAGCAGGGCAAGTACATGCACGCCCTGATGAAGACAGCCGGCTGGACTGAATCCCAGCTGCGGGCATTCACGATCAGTCACTATTCCAAAAGCCACTGGAACCTGCTTACCAAGAAGGAGCGCAGGGCGGTTATCGCCATGTTTCAGTCCTACATCAAGAAACAAGAGATCAATCAATCACCAAATAAACCAAGCGATCCTAAGGAGGATTCAAATGAGTAAAGCGAGCACACCCGTCAAAGAACGCACCTTAACCGATGCTCAAGGTAGGGAATTCCCAGTCAAGGTGCTGCACACCGAAATAGTGGAAAAGGATGCCGCAGTCAAGAAAGCGATGGACTGCGCCATCAAACTGCAAGAACGTATTATCTCCGACAAACAGAAGCTAATCCAGACCATCGAGAAGTATCTGAATGACGCGGCTCGCAGGAATAACCTTGAATGGAAGGGCAATGCCCTGCTCATCAGCTTCGATGAGAAGTATCGGGTCGAGATGCGCTTCCGGGAGAAGATTCAGTTCGGCATTGAACTGCAACTCGCCAAGCAGAAGATCGATGAGTGCATCAAAGCCTGGTCAGCCGACTCCAATGACAATCTCAAGGCTATCGTCAACGATGCCTTCCAGTTGGACAAGCATGGTCAGTTGGCTCGTTACCGCATCTTCGCCCTGCGTCGCTTCAAGATCAAGGACCCGGTCTGGAAAGAAGCGATGGAACTGATCGATAAAGCCATCCTGGTCACTTCCACCAAACAGTACATCTCGTTTGCAGTGAGAGACGAGGCCGGTAACTACAACAAGATCGTGCTGAACTTCAGTGCTCTGTAATTCTGTCGCATCCTATACCAGCAGATTTTGACGGAATAATGGGAGCTACAGATGATGACCGCAGAAATGACCCAAGGATCGAGGTGAACGTGAAGAGTTTCAAAGACCGCTACTATAGACCGGATGAGATCGCCGACGTGCTGAACGTCGCCCGCTCCACCGTCTATCGTATGATCAGAGACATCGCTGATCCTCTTCCCGCTTATCGCATCAATGACAAGGGCCCCTTACGGGTTCATGGCAAAGACATCAACAAGTATCTGGTAAGCCACAAGGTAAGACCTGAATATGAGTAACGCACTGGAGTTCCGCATCAAGCGGGACAACTGCAAAGAAGCCTATCTTAACGGCAAGACAGATCCCACTGAGCTGGCGGTGATCTTCGGAGTTTCCGGCATCACCGTCCGCAAGTGGATCAAGTCCGGCAAGTGGGACGAGATGTTCAAGGAAGAGCGCAAGCTCGACCATGAGATCAACTTGGCCCGCAAGAAGGCGCTCATCCAGGCACTGCGGGAATATGCCAAGAACCCGGCGGACACCGCTCTGCAGAGCCTCGTCAGCCTGATCAGGCAGAATCAGAAGGACGCTGAGCCTTCCAAGGAGTTGAACGACTATATCGTCCGCTTCCTGGATCAGGTGACCGACTTCATGATCGAGAAGGGCTATGAGACTATGCTGAAACAGTTTCAGAGTATCGTGCTCGATCTTGCCGAGTACTTACGAGTTAGAAACGGATAGACACATGGTTACCTCCAAACACACCAGCCAACCTACCCTCCAACGAGTGGAGCTACTTCCTCCGGCTCCACGACATCCTGCCTGCCTGACAGCGGAGCCGATCCCCCCGGTTCCGCTGATCCTTCCGGAAAATCGGGGTTCCCGACCAACAGCTTGCTGGGGGTTGGGATGATACCCGGTTATGCCTAAGAAGTTCATTCAGCGGCATAACAAGGCTCTGACGGAGATCGCATCCAAAACGATCTCCGTCTTGCCTTTTATAGACGATAATCCCGAAGCCAAGGCTGAGAGGATCAGGAGAACAACCGGATCAGGCTGGGACGCCTTCTCGTTCTTCTGTCACACCTATTTCCCGCACATCTTCCCGCTACCCTTTTGCCCAGCGCATGAGACCATGTTCGATGAGACTGACAAGGGCTCAGGCATCATCGCCATCACCGGATTTCGTGGGCTGGGCAAAACGGTACTCATGGGAGTGGTCTATCCCATCTGGATGATCATCCAGGGTGAACGCTACGTGATCCATACAGCCGCAGACATAGACCTGGCACAGGAACGCACAGCCTTCACCTTGCATGAGCTTCAGAACAACAAGCGGCTCACTATCGACTATCCGGAGCTGCAACCAGTGGATGCCTTTGATCTGGACTTCTATCTCAAGAATAAAGCGAGAATCAGAGCCAGGAGTATCAAGCAGAGTCATAGAGGCACCATCAATCCCAAGACTGCCAAACGGCCCGGGCCGATCGTCTGTGATGATATCGATAAAGAAGAGAACATGGGCAACCAGTCCATTGGCAAGAGACGCATGGAGAAGATCACCCAGGAACTTGCCGGGGCTCTCTCACCGGAGGGAAATGGCAGGATCGTCTGGCTCGGTAACCTGGTGCATCCCAACTACGCGATCTGCCAGTTTCAGGAGCTGATATTGGGCGAATTACGGGCTGATAACCCTGATCTGGATACAAGGTCGGTTCTGAAAACGCACCAGAAAGCGATATTGCGCTTCTCGCTCGAAGATCGGCAGGGCAAGTCCGTCTGGGAGGCTCAATATCCCACTGCCACCCTGCCTAATCTAAAAGCCAAGTTCGGGTATACCGGATACCAGAGGGAGATGTTAGGGCAGCCAGTCATTGAAGGGAACATTTTTAAAAACCACTGGTTCACTAGATACAAAACTCTGCCTGAGCCATCCCACATGAAGCGGGTCTGGCTTTATGCCGATCCCGCATGGGGTGAGAAAGGCTGTTACAAAGCCATCATCTCCATAGGCTATGACGGCAACAGGTTCTATGTTATTCACGTCTGGATACGTCAGACAGAGAACACCAAGTTCTTCAGATACTACTATGATGCCTATCAGGAGTTGGATCGAATCTACAGAGTCAAAGCCCGGGCAGCCTGTGAAACCACCTACGGTCAGGCACGTATCCTGGCTGACTTCGATCGGTGGGCAAAGGACAACCGTCTGCCATCCATCAGCCACCGGATCAAGCGCATCGATAACAAGGACAACAAGAACCTGCGCATCGAGAGGACCGAAACCATCATCGAGACCGCCAAGCTGCTCTTTCCGGAGGGGCAGGATACACCAACCCTGATATCACAGTTCCTTACCTATCCGGATGGCTATATAGATGGCTGTGATGCCTTGGCTGGCTGTCTGGAGAGGTTCTCAGAATACGATATCGGAAGGAACAGATTCAGGATCAAGAGGTTCGCCTTCTGATGAACTATTACGATAGACTTATGCTGGAGTACTACAGGATACTCAACAATGCTTGGAAGGCTGAGATCAGAGATGCCGCTCGACTTGCCATCCAGATGCTGAGTGACATGCCACGAGCAGAGAAGATCAACCGGGACTCCATAGATAAGCTTATGGGCATCATCAATACCCAGTTGGGAGATGACTTCGCGGCCTTGGTCAATGAGCCCACCAAGGCGATAATAGACCGCTGTGTGCGGCTGGGACTGAGGGACACCCAAGTGCAAGCCCCGATCAAGACCAGCATTGGGCTCTGGGGCATTGAAGATCAGCATCTCTCATCCACCATCCAGAAGCAGCAGTTGTTCTGGATCGGGAATCACTTTGAAGCCGATATCCGCCAAAGCTTTGCAGATACACTATCAAAAGCTATTGAGCAGGGCTATACCAAAGAGATGCTTGCCGATACCCTCGAAGACCAGTTCAATGACCTTGCCAACCGATCCTCCCACTACTGGCAGGGACTGGCTGAGCACACAGCCCTGCGCATCAGGGAATTCGGAAGGTTGCAGGGATACAAGAAAACCAAGGCCAAATACTACAAGCTCTTAGTAATCCTCGATGATCACACCAGTGATATCTGCCGGGCATTGGCTGCCCAGGATAAGATCTATCCCTTAAACGATGCCCTCGAAGTGATGGACAAACTGATGGCTCTTGATACCAAATCCAACAGCCTGGATGATGCCCGGGAATACATCAGAGCCCTCGCACCCTGGGTCAAGGACGATCAGATCGAATACGACTCAGGTATGAACCCGGTAGGTATCTCTGGAGCGCATACTCCGTTTCCCCCGTTTCATTGGAAGTGTAGAACAACAACGGTAATCTGGACTGAGTAGTAGTTGATGACATGTTTCCCACCTGATACATTAGCCGTCTATTCTGTATTACCAGTATCTCGGTCGTATTAAGCTCGAATAAAAAAGAGATTGGCAGAATATCCCCTCTATTTGACTATGTCTAATCAGAAATATAACAAGATAGAGGTTACGTTTGCTGAAAGCTATTCTGGTTACATTCCTAAACGATCTGCAGAAGATCATTAACCGGGGAGACGCCCGGGAAGAGTCCTTTTATCATTGTCTGAAGGACATGATCGAAGCCTATGCCAAGCTGAATAAGATCAGCAAATGCGAAGTGGGTATCCTGCCCAAGACCTCCGAAGCCGGAAACCCGGACTTCCGTGTCTGGAATGGCAAAGCCCACATCACTGGCTATATCGAAACCAAGAAACCGGAGACCTACAAGCTCGACCCCATCGCAGTAAGCGAACAGCTCAAGCGTTACCTGGCTACCTTTCCCAATCTCATCCTCACCAACTTCTATGAGTTCCGTCTCTATCAGCATGGTCAGTTTATAGATAGTGTTACAATTGCCAGTTCGATCAATGCCACCCAGATGCTTATTGCCCATCCAGCTTCGCATTTGATGAGCTTGCAACCTTGCTTGACCGTTATTTCAGCTTTTCCCTGCCTGCCATCACAGACCCCAAGAGTTTGGCTAATGCACTGGCAAAACGTACCCGCTTCCTACGAAACGAAATCATCACCACCCAACTGGCAGAGGAGGATATGCAGGACAAGAAGGTGGTGTTGAACTTCTATGAAACACTCAAGAAGCTGCTGATCAACAATCTGACCATAGAGCAGTTTGCCGACCTATATGCCCAAACCCTTACCTAATTCTTGATCCTGCTGCTGGCACTCTCACCTTTCCTGGTGAAGCCATCAACATGGCCATTGAATAGCAGGCAGGCAAATACGGCGAGGGCACCGTCCATAACCTGATCAAACATCACATCCTGCCCCACTTCCACGCCATTGAACTGATGATGGCGCCCTACACCGTGGGACACCTCAAGATCAGCTACCTGCTGGCGGAACATGGCTATGAATTGTGCGAGGAAAAACGCTTCAAGCTCTATCTCTCCAACACCTTGGAGCCGGACACTCCCCAGCAAACCGAACTGCCCATTGCCCACGACATCAGCGAGGAATGCGCCCTGGCAAACAAGGTCAAGCATGAGGAACCGATCATGGTGATCATGGGAAACCCGCCCTATAGCGGAGCCAGCGAAAACAACAACGCCTGGACGGAAAAGCTGTTGAAGACCGATTTGGACGGCGCGCAGAGTTATTACACCGTTGACGGCATGCCCCTGAACGAAAAGAACCCCAAAGGGCTGCAGGATGACTATGTGAAGTTCCTGCGCTTTGCCCAATGGAAGATACACAAGGCGGGCAAGGGCATCGTGGGCATGATCACCAACCACGGCTATCTGGACAACCCCACCTTCCGCGGCATGCGCCAGAGCCTGATGCGCACCTTCGATGAAATCTATGTGCTCGACCTGCATGGCAACAGTCTGAAAGGGGAAACCTGCGACAGCACGGACGAGAACGTCTTCGATATCAAGCAGGGAACCGCCATCATCCTGATGGTGAAAGGTGTTGATAGCAAAGAAACAAGAGTGTGCCACCACGAGCTGTTCGGGCTACGCCAGTCCAAGTATGACTGGCTGGAAAACAAGCAGTTCCAGTCCGGAGATTATCAGGAACTAAATCCCGGTTCACCCTTCTACCTCTTCCGCCCGGAAGCCGCCGGAAACGAGCATTACCTCCAGTGGCGTAGCCTGCCGGAAATCTTCCCGCTCAACAGCGTGGGCATCGTTACCGCCAGGGATGGGCTTACGATCCGCGATACGCCTGACCAGGTGCGCAATACCATCCACCACTTCGCCTCGTTGGACCCGGAAAGCGCGAGAGCTGCCTATCAGCTTGGCAAAGATGCCAAGGACTGGAAGGTCGAGCTTGCCCAGAAAGACCTCAAGGATAGCGGCTTGAGTAACAGCAAGATAGTCCCCATCCTCTACCGACCCTTTGACACCCGCTATACTTACTTCACAGGTAAAAGCGGTGGGTTTCATTGCAGAGCACGTAATGAGGTCATGAGGTATATGCTGGAAGAGAATGTGGGGATAATAGCAAGAAGACAGCAACTCACTGGAAAAGAATGCAATTATGTTTTCATATCTAAATACATTATCTCGGACGGTGTAATACGCTCTGATAATAAAGGAAGTGAGTCAGTCTTCCCCCTCTACATCTACCCGGACGAGCAAAAAGAAGACATCTTCGCCAGTGACGAGCGGGAATACAACATCGCTTCCGGGCTTTTGGAGCAGTTCAGCAGGCAGTGGCCCCAGTTCCAGCCGGAGCAGCTATTTTATTACGTCTATGCCGTCCTGCACAGCAATCAATACCGCCAGCGTTTTGCGCAGTATCTCAGGATGGATTTCCCCCGCATACCGTTTACAGATGATTACGAGTTGTTCGGCCTGCTTGCAGGATATGGTAAAGAGCTTGCTGACATTCATCTTCTGAAGAGTCCGCGCTTGAACACTCCCATAGCAAAGTATCAGGGTAGCGGTTCTAATGATTTGGTAGAATTCATCAAGTATGAGGACAAGAGTATCGTGCAGATCAACCCGGACAAGCACTTCGAGGGCATCACCCCGGAGCTTTGGAACTATCACATTGGCGGCTACCAGGTGCTGCACAAATACATGAAAGGCCACAAAGGTAAGAGCTTGAGCAATCTCATCCATTATTGCCTGATGGTTATAGCTTTAGCATTAACAATCGACATTCAGGCTAAGAAGTAAAATCCTAAAAAGCCCGGGTTGCCCCGGGCTTTTCACAATGCCGTTTGATGCTACTTTACCATAATCATCTTTTTAGTAATGGTCTTATCTTGTGCCTTAAGCTGATAAAAGTAGACTCCTGATGATACTGGCTTTCCATTATCATCACGACCATTCCATATCAATGTGTGATTCCCTTGGGTAGAAATGCCACTTTGCAGCGTTTTTACCTTTTGGCCCTTAATATTGTAAATAGATAAGGAACATTGCATATCGGCAGGCAGCGAAAATGAGATAGAGGTTGAAGGATTAAATGGATTAGGATAGTTATTGTGCAATACAGGGATTTGCGGAAGAATGGGAATTGTATTTGTACCATCTTCTTGGTTAGCACCATTTGCTGGAGAATACAAAGCAGTTAGAATTGCGTTGGTTTTCTGCTCGTATTGAGTCCTTGATTTTGGTACAAGTTGCGGGTATTGGCATGTGATCTGAGCTTTGGGCGAGTTTTCTTGCATCAGGAGGTACACATAGCCTAAGTCAATCACTGCCATCAATGAATCCAACTCGCATTCCGGATCAGAGATTATATCCTCAAACCATGAGATCGCAGCTTGGTAATCACCCATTTTGATATTACAATAGTTCTCTAAATAGTCTGCTAACTTATCAATTTCTCCGTTCCAATGAAGATTAGGCTCGGTTGCATAGTAATCTTTTAGAGCCTGCTTGTCCTCTTCAAGGGCTAGAAGGTTTTTAGCTGAAGCTGGAGCAAAGTCGCTTTCAGGAAACTGAGAAATCAAGTTTTTAAAAAGCGCTACTGCCCCGACAGTATCCTCAGCTAAAGCTAAATCAATTGCATTGTGATAAATAAGCTCATCATTTTCCCAAGTGATTACTGAAGGAGGACCTGGATTCCATAAAGGATTGAGATTGAATCCGATCTCAAAAGCACTAGGATTAATACATGCGGGTTCGAATCTTTCTTCTTCAGGATAGATTGGCAAGCCCTGTGGGTCAGAACCCCAATAATTCAATCCTAAATCTCGACTCCTGGTCATGTTTGGGCAAAAGACCAGGTATTTATCAAAAGTGTCGGGGTTGTATGGCGCATCCAGTATTTTATTCATACCACGAGCCATCTGTAAATCACAATCATCGGTGAACAATATTTCCATCCATGTGTTATTTGTTATACAAGAATCGTGGAACCAAGGAGCTGAATTAGGATCTTTTAAAATCTCAACATTGCTGCCCCTGTAGGCAATTACTCCTTTTTGATTTCCTGAGATTTGACATCCGATAATTCTTGCGCTTGAGTGATACATACGAATTCCATCTTGGGAGTTGCTGATAATGCTGCAATTCTCAATTGTATTTCTACCATAAGACTCGTGTAAGTTTATCCCATTTCTCACATTGCCAGTTATTGTATAGCCGTAGATGTTCGTTACCCCACAGTTTATCAAGGTGATACCGTCGCTCAGCCCTGTAATGTAGCATGGATTCTCAGTGTTGTTTTCTATCTTAACGAGTTCACTTCCAGTACAATAAACCCCACTTAGCATAGAACAGTCTTTGATTTCTACACTGGCACGATTCATAGATATTGGTGAATCGACGAAGTAGCTATTATATATGTTTACGTACCCATTTTCCTTATATAGAGGACAGTTATTGAACAAAGCTTGGTCAATATCTAACGTCCCGTTAGAATAATCGCGTATTCCATCCCAATTTGTTATACCTGCAACTACCGCTCCATTATTGATGTTAAGTGTCCCATACACTTCAACACAATTACCAGGTATCGAAATTCTGATTGATGAAAACTCATCAGGAGTGAAGGTTGTTTTCTCACCAGTTAACATTGAACCTTCAGCTAGGATAAAGGTGCCACCATTCTCAACTACTATTTTCGCATTTTTGCCGCCAAAGCTACTTAGATTTAGCGAATTCTGTAGAGTAACTGTTCTGCCAGATGGAATAATAAAGTCCCACTTCTGATCCGTAACACTACTTATGACTTCGCTATTTCTTCCTATCCGTTTGATATACGGTTTAAAATCATGTTTTGTAATGCAGATATCTCTATAATCGAATGTGCAAGTAGCAATGCCGGATGCGTTTGTGTATGTCCTGAGATATCCATCCCCATTCTGATTAGTGAATACTACTGATGCTCCATCTAAAGGATTGCCATTATAACTTACATGAACGGAATTAGATGAATGATCAAAGGCAACAGTCATCTGTAATGGTATTGATGTCCACATATCCATTTCAGGATCACCAAAATAGGTTGTAGATAAATCTAGTAATCTACCTTCACTTGCAATTTGTTTGGCCGTTGCTAACGCGCGACCAGCGTTATATACTTGGTTATTGAAAATCTGCTGCAGGAAATACTTTTCAATATTTTCGGAAAGCACTCTAAAACCATCATGTGTATTTGCAATCATGGCAGGTCCCCCCATTCCTTCCGTATAACAGGTATAAGATTCTGCCATGCATATCAAATCCGCCCAAGGGTCGGAGAAATCATTGATGCTCCCAGAGGTGTCATCATGTTTCGCAGTCATACACGATACTGAATATAATATACCATATTTCCCATTAGCTAGTAGGTTGTCAAAACCGTTTCCATTTTCCTGACAACAATCCTGAGGGTATGAGTCAAGCGATGTAACGTTATATCCATACCATTTGTTATTTATAATAACTCCATTTTTTTTAGATGTGAAATATTTCATACCGTGTTCATACCAGTTTATTAGACCAAATCCTTCTCTCATTCTTTGAATGGTCATTGAACCAGTTGGCCAACCATGACGAGCATGCAAGTATGTCGTTCCACCTGTGAAATTTGAAAACTCATTCGATAGTGTGCCAGCGTATACATAATAATCGTTATATTCGGACATAAGCCCGGTGTTCATGAAATTTTTCATCAGATAACTATCATCCCCAAATCCAGGATTGGTTTCGTAAGTAATTGTTTTTTCTACCCATCTGCGAATTTTCTCATGGGGTGAGATGTCATCCTGAGGAGTAGCCAATATGCGACCGACAAATATTTCTGGGCCGTTTTGAATAATATCATCAAGTTCACCATAGTATCCATTAGCATCACCTTCAACGTTATAATCACCATCAAAATCGGAGAAGTAGAGGTCAACTGACACTCGATTTCTAACATTGTAAGGAGCCCAATGCTCTATATTCCCAGTTGCCTTCCAAGAATTATTTCCGACGCAACAATATCGCACTGTTAGAAATTCATCGTTAGAATTAGGTGATTGGTCTACATCGGTACCACCGCCAACAATTATTGCGTAAGATAGACAGTGATTAGTATACATATCCTTCAGATAAGCCCTTATTCTTCCAGCAAGATCTGTAATTGGATGGGGATGCCAATTATCACCCTGAGGATATTCATCATAAATCGACTCTGTTGTTTTATATACTGTTTTGACTCCTTTGAGTGACTTCCATTTAATGAAATCAGTAAAATCAGATTCATATTGAGCCGGACCGATGATTACTTCCTCGATATCAGTAGTCTCAGGTATTATATTTATGTTTGGCTGATACATATAAGTAGATATGTCGCCTGTATTAGATACAAGAGCCTGCAGTGCTCTTAAGGTAAGGTCATGGTCTCGAGCAATTCTCGAAATCGGCACTGCTGCTGGTTGTTCCCCATTAACAAGGTTCAATGAAAAAGAGATGTTTTGATTAAATACAATAATACCACTTTGAGGAATATATTGTATAGGATATACAGCAACAACCGCAATTCGGTTAGCACCTGCGAAATACTCATGTCTAAGGATTTGAACACATTGATTTGGGTATAAGTTGTTTAAAGAATAGATTGAGGAATCAGGTTCAGCAGCATCTGGAGGATTCAATATAGAATCAAATCCAGGTGAAGGCATAACATTATGCGTACCAGGTAATTGTGTTTGACTAGTTGTTATTTGGATGGAACCAACACTCATTCCAATGGGAATAATGAAATGTAAATACTGAACGGGTAGTTCTGGTGCTCCTCGAAGATTAGTTTTGAGAAGATCATTGTAATCCACGACTTCATAGCCCCGGGAATCGCTTGAAAATGAAACGTTTGATAGTTGGAATGATGCAGTATAAGATATACCATGCAGCATGCCAACAGTGACAACCATTACAATAAGTACGATGGTTTTCATTTTAACCTCCTTATTGGTTAATTAGTATCATTTTCATGATCTTAGATGAATATCTTGGACCGATTAAACGGTAGAAATATATTCCGGATGATACTAGATGATTCTGGGAATCTCTTCCGTTCCAACAAGTTGTCAAACTGCCATTAACGGACAAGTCCCGGATTTTCTGCCCCTTGATGTTGAAAATTTCAATACGAAATTCCATCATATTATGATCAGGCACTTTGTAGCTGAATGTCGTCGAGTGTTTGAAGGGATTGGGATAGTTGTGAATCCACTCCCCGGCTGGCATGACGGGGTCGTCAGCATCAGATGGATTCAGGGAGTAAACTGTTGCCGTATTGAAAGTTCCGCCGTCACTCACCAGAACGTCATCGTGATGGTCTCCGTTTAAATCTCCCAGATCAACACCGATTCCACTAGTTGATAAGCAGGGAGTTATCGTTATTGAATAGGTTGGCTGAGATGGAAGGTTTTCTCCACCCAAATAAAAATCTACATGGTCCTCTCTCCACATATAAATCCCAAGATCGTCATATTCATCATTGTTAATATTACAATAAAACGCGATTGTCTGCATCAGTTGTGTTTGGCTATTTTCAATATAGAAGGTGGAATAATCTGTGATCATGCCTTCATTGCCCCAATAAACATATAGTGAATCATAGAATGGGATACATATATCATCATATCCGTCTCCATTGATGTCACCATTTGCCAACAAGTTAGAATCCTTCATAAATGGGTGCGGCAGAGTTAATGAGAAAGATACTTCCGGATTTTTGAATGCTGGCCCTCCATAGTAAATATCAAGATAGAGAGGATCGTAATCACCAAAACCCTGGCGGGATAATATCAAGTCATCGATGCTATCACCATTGATATCTCCGACCGCGTATTGATAACCCACTCTGATCTCATAAGGTTCGGAACCCTGAAAGTGAACATCGATTGTTGTATCCATTGGATTACCACCAAATAAGATATCCACATTACCTTCATGAAACTGGCTATCCTCATCCACACACAGGATATCGTCAAACCCATCATTATTGAAATCGTATCCTCCGTTGAAAGCTGTGAATCCTCCCCAATACGGAAGTTGAAAAGTCAGATCAGGATTGATGTTGAAGGGGGAGTCACTAAATGATATCACTGCATACATACCCATATAGCCTTGATAGGTTGCGACAAAGTCGTTTAATCCATCTCCATTTAAATCACCATGCCAGGTGACACATGCTCCGGAAATGTTCTCACTTGGCCAGTTATAGATGCAATTGGGGATATTGCTTAGAACAGAGTTACCCCAAAAGCAAACAACATCAACACCTGATGTATTCGTATATCCAAATGCTTTGATATAATCATCATACCCGTCGTGATTGGCATCTGAACCACGCTTTGCAGGTTGACTTTCATAAGGGAAACGAATCTGGTTGATATAATCTGCTCCTGGTGGTGCCTGGTATTGGCATAAGGGAGTGAGTGTTGTTTGTGCATAAGAAGCGCTAAAAAACAATAATGCATTGAGCAATAACACCCAAAAAAGTATTCGCCGGTTACGAACCATGCCTCTGAAACAATAAAACAGCCCCATCATAACAAAAACCCCCGCATATAATTGAGAACTAGGCTTATTTCTGCACACACAAGTGCTTTCGCCTCTCTGAAGAAAAAGCGTGTAGAAAACCTTGTTTTTCATTTCTACCTACCTAATACTTATTGTATTTATACTATTACTTTCTGCAATATAGTAGGACTAACGTGTAGAGGTAACATGCAGCGACGCTTAGTTTTTAATTTATGAATTTCAGTTTCTACTCACGCTGAGTTGATAAGAAATCACTCCCATAATTCTGTCAAGAAATTTCTTTCTCATCTTTACCCATCCTGATTTGTCAGCACACAGGGTAGTGCTTTCCTGTCGCCGGATCGATGATCACATCTGGAACAAGGAGATAGCATGACCGAAGCGTTGATGAACCGAATCAAAGCTCAATTAGTCAGACACGAGGGTTTGAGGCTGAAGCCATACCGCTGTACTGCAGGTAAGTTGACCATTGGTTATGGCCGTAATCTCGATGATAGGGGTATCTCCCGGAAAGAAGCCTATGCCATGTTGGATAGGGATATCCGAGACTGCGAGCAATGGCTGATCGATAAGATACCCGATATCTATAATAACCTCGATGAGGTTCGCCAGTCGGTGCTGCTCAATATGTGTTTCAACTTGGGGATCAAGGGTCTGCTTAGTTTCAAGAACACGCTGCGTTTTATAGCTACCGGAGACTGGGAACGAGCCGCGAATGGCATGTTAGCCTCCAAGTGGGCGAAGCAAGTGGGTATGAGAGCGATTGAGCTTTCCGAGCTGATGAGGAAGGGCCAGTGATACCCATCCCGGTCGAGACCGATGCCATGCTTGCCATCCTCAACCTGCCCAAGGAGATGTCCGACAACGGCATTTTCAGGGAGCATCAGGACCTGGTAATGGAGATGATCCGTTCAATCGTGCTGCAGCAGTTTTATGATCACGCTACCCACGATGATCTGCCTGAAGATGATCCCCTGCTGATCTCTTTTCGTTTTGGGTTCTGTTTCCTGATGCTGCACAGCACTTGCGAGTTTCTCAATTTGAAGACCCTGGGCGAGGGAATAGTCAAGACCGTAGGATTAGACCAGTCGGCCACCGAACTGCTCACAGGAAGCGAAATAGACGCCTTCAAAGCCAACCTTGAACTGAGGTCGCTTACCGTCTTGAGTTCTTATCTCAATCCAGCCGGCCTGGAACGCCTGAACGAACTCAAACCCAGACAGCCTCGTGCTATTCGCATTGGAGTGATCTGATGCCTGATCGTGACTATACTTCTCCGGATGAACTGATGCGGGATATCTACCTGGCTATATATGCCGCACTGGAGAGCCGATTGCACCTGATCGGTTCTGTGATCGATGCCGAGTCCCGTAAAGAGATCCTGGCACAGCAGATCTATGACAAGGGCGATTTTTACGGCAATACGGGTTATCTGGTCGAGACCAGTCCTTCCACTATGATCCTCAGGGTAGGCTCCAATGTGAAACACGAGCCTTTCGTTTTGGGCGGCAAAGTGCCTTCCTGGACTCCGATCGCCCCGCTGATCGCCTGGGTCGAACGCAAGCACCTGTCCTGGACTGATAAAGAGACAGGAAAAGCTCTGACCGTTGCCAGGATCGCCTATCTCATCCGGGGCAAGATCAAGCGGGAAGGCATTGTCGCCCGAAACGTTTTTGCTCAGGTGATCGCCAACCGGGAGCAGTGGATCTATCAGCAATTGAATGATATTGAGGTGAGCCTGTGACCGCTCTTGAGAAATACCAAGCCGAACGCAGCCGCATCTCCGAAGCTCTGAAGTTGGCAGGAGTGGCCGAGACCCTCTACAACAAGGACAACATCCCCAAAGCCTTGCCCTGCGCTATTCTGATCCTCGACTCGGAAACAGGCAAGAACGGCACCTCCCGGCAGTATGTGGATACCGATATCGCCTGGACAGTCTTCCTAATCGTCAATGCCCAGAACGTTACTGATCCTGATTCCGATCTGTATCAACTAAAAGAGAAGTTCCGCTCTTTCTACCTGAAGCTGATGAACCGGGACCTACCAAGTGTGGAGTACTACACCAGCCGCATCGATGGCACACGCCTTGTCAGGATCGCCAAGATCGATCTGCTGAAAAGCGGAACCGGAGCGGGCTCATGAGAGTGATGCGATTAGGTGCCTACAACCTGGCTATCAGTTCCGCAAGTGACCTGCTGGAGAGCAAGTACAAGCCTGAACCCATAGATCTATCCCAGTACCAGAGAGTCGGGGAGCGGTTGGTGTCCAAAGCAGCCGAGGCCAAGAAAGTGGTTTCTCAGCCCTATTCGATGAGCAATCTGCTCAATCTCCTGGATACCGATGAGTACCACTCAGGCTGCATCGATGCCCTGACTATGGCAACAATCATGCAGTTCGACTGCAAGAACAGTCAGGTTAAAGCCTGGATGGTTGATGCTGAGTTCCCGGCCTGTGAAGACCAGACTACCATACTGGCGGAACTGATGAAATTCTATCTGGCTTGTGGCAACGGCTTCATGATCAAGATGCGGAACGCCCAGGGTCAGTGGATGGGACTGGAGAGGATGCTGCCTTCCGAAGTACAGATCGTGGAGAACTATGACGAGTTCGGCTTCTTCAAGCCTAACTACATCCAAGTGAAGAACAACCAGAAGAAGGACTTCGCCTACGAGGATATCATCCACGTAAAGAAGTCCACGCATAGATCCAATGCCTGGGGCCTGGCCTGCCTGCCCATCGCCATCAACATCGAGATCTTGGGCGAGATCAAGACCTTCGACTACAACAACTTCAAGAACGGCTTGATGATCGACTATTTCGTGATCGTGGAAGGCGGAACGCTGAGAGACGGAACCGTTACTGATGAGCAGGGCAATGAAGTGCTGACCGATGCCTATACCGAGATCGAGAAAGCGCTCACCGAGGTCAAAGGCAATGCCAAGAGCCATTCTACGGTTCTGATCGAGAGTGAGAGCCGGGACGTGAAGATACGCCTCGAACCGCTCAGACAGCAAGACCGGGAAGGCGGGTTCTTGGGGCTCAAGAAAGACCTCAGGGAAGGCATCCTCGCCTATCACCGGGTGCCCGCCAGGATCGTATCCCAGCTTATCCCAGGACAGCTTGGTGGCGATAACCGCAGCGATATGCTTATGTTCTACCACTTCGTGGTCAAACCGCTGCAGAACCGCCTGGCACTAACCCTGGCAGTAGAGTTCAACTATGAGTTCGGTTGGAACGTGAAACCAGATGATTTCAACTTCGGTAACCTGACCGAGGTACTGCAGAGTGACGATGAAAAGCTCTTCATGCAGAACCGGAACTTCGGAGCATAGCTATGTATCTTATCCACATTAACAATCAACCAGTTAAGAATAACAAAGGAGGTAGCGTGAATCGTAAGCGCACCATTCTCAAGGGAGAACTCCGCAACGTGGAAGTCGAGTTGGTCTCGCTTCTCTTCGATGAGATGACTCCCGCCAATCAGAAGGGTTTTGTGGTCAAGAACGCTTCGGGACGGAGCTTCGAACACAAGATCAACTCCACCAAGTTCAAGAGTGAGACGTCAGGTACCCAGGGTCGGCTATTCGTCACCCTGATGGAGCCCAACATCCACGACTCGCAAGGTGATTATTACACCCGGGAAGAGATTCAGAAGGCCTGCGACCACTTCGCCAAGCATGGCCTGGTCGGCAAGTGCGACGTGAATCACAACATGCAACCCGTACCGGAGTTTACCGTAGTCGAGAACTACATCCTGAAGACCAGCGACCGGGAACACTTCCCCGATACCAAGGTGGGAGCCTGGGTCCAGGTGCTGAAGTGCGAAGACCTCAACTCTGAACTCTGGCAGAAGGTCGAGAAAGGCGAGTTCAATGGTGTCTCCATCTATGGCCGGGCCGATGACTACCGCAATGCGGAAGCCAGCCTTGCCGAGATCAAGGATGAGCTCAATAGCCTCCGCAAGGTAGCGGAGCACAACAACAACACCGAGCTGCAGAAGGGCATCACCGCCATCAGTGAGAAGATCGGTGAGTTGGAGAAGGGTAAACCCAAGCTCCAGCTTGGCGATGCCATCCACAGCATCGAGAAGAGCCTCAAAGACCTCTCCGTTACCATGAGCAAGGCCATCTCCAAGAGCATTCCCGGTGAGCCTGATGCTAACCAGTCCAATGTGGACAAAGAGGTTAGCATCGATGGCAACAAGATCATGGTCAAGGCCAGCCACCGTGAGATCTACAAAGGCATCTCCGACGTGGACTCCGGCAAGGCCATGAACATCCTGACCGCCAACACCACTTCTCTGTTCATCGATGAGGTGATTGGATCGCAGCCTGGTGATACCCTCTCAGATATCTCAGTATTGCCCCTGCTGAAGGACGAGAAGATCGACGTCGGCCTGATCGATGACCTGGTCTTCAAGAACTCCCTCGATGGTGCTCTGACCGCTCAAAACGTGAGTACAGCCGATCTCTCCGTGCCCACCGGGATACTCAATGCTGAGTTCACTCTGGGGCGTGATGTGGTCGAGTTCTACAAGGACAAGTACGGTGAAGATGCCTTCGGAGCCTATGTGGAGAACCATATCGCCAAGAAGACCGAGAAAGCCATCCGCTTGCTGCTCTTCAAGGGTGATCGAGCCTCTGCCACTGCCAAAATCAAGGCTCTGGATGGAGTGATCAAACTCGCAACTACCGCCACCGACGTCACCAACCTCTCCAAGACCACCTACACCGACTGGGCGAAGCGCTTCGAAGCTGCTCTGCTGGCATTCTCTGACGAGATGCTGGAAGAGCAAGAGAACTTCAAGTTCTACGTAGCTCACAAAGACTTGATCCGTATCCGTGCTGAACTCGCCAAGCGTGAGACCGGAGCTGGAGATCGCCTGCTGCTTGAAGGCGGCAACGTATCCTTTGCGGGTATCCCGGTCAAACCCCGTCTCATGGATGCCGATTACATCATCGGCGGCCTGCCCAAGTTCATTATCGTCGGCTATCGTACTGATGCCGAACTCAAAGTAGAACACCACGGAAGCGATTGGAAGTACCACTGGTACATCCGCATTCGGCCCGGCATCACCTATATCTCGGGCTTCGTGAAAGTGTTCAAGCTAACCACCTAAGCGAGTACAAGGAGACTCTATGGACTTCATCTTCGCCAATCAGGAGTTTATCCTCGGTCTGGTCTCAGCCCTGGTAGTCTGGATCATATCCCGCACTACCGGCACGCTGATCGACAAGGCCAAGGTCAACTCAGCTCTGGCCATCATCCTGGACATCATCCAGGATATCAAGATCAACCCTGCCACCAAGGACCTGGACGACTATGCCAAGAAGCAATTGGCGGTGGAGCGAGCTACCAAGTCCCTCCCGGCCAAGCAGACCAATGTCATCCTCAAGGTCTTTGGCACCATCGGAGGAGCCATCGAATACGTGTTCCACAACCGCAAATGGCTCTTTAGCATCGGCAAGGCGATCAAAGGGGTGTTCTGATGCCCCAGCCTATTTCGCAGCCCACCTATCCCTCCAACATGACCGAGGGTGACCTGAGCTTCAGCAAGCTCATGGATGTGTTGATTGCCGATCTCGTTTACTTCGGGATCGGCACCTACGATCTATTATCCATAGAAACGCTGTATGCAACTCAAGCCTCGGTCAAGACGGAACTAACCACCAACTTCGATCTGCTCGGTGAACTGGCTGAGAAGCCCGGTAAGACGGACTCTAAGCTGACCAAGCTCAAGACTCGCAACTATACTATCCCGGGCAAGCGCACCAGTACAGTCGAACTCAACATCTCCGGACTATCCACCAAGCAGAAGAACTTCCTGGAAAGCACCCTGTTCATGAGCAAAGATACCACCATCGTAGTGGCTTCCAAGGAACTGGATCGGGTGGTGATCTTCACCGGACTACGCTGGACAGTTGACTGGTCGGGAGAGGCTGATGGCCTCTTCAACGTAGTCATCTCCACCGAGTTCTCCGGAGTGACCTCCAACAAGATCTTCCTGCTCAAGGATATCCCTCCGGGAGTATAAGATCACTGCTCTTCGCAACTATACTCGAAAACAAGGAACTGCTATGGACTGTCAGTGCAAACCTGAGATCAAAGAGAAAATCGATTCGGTTCACGAGGAGATCTATGGCAATGGTGACAGCAACAAGTCACTGGTAACCAGAATGGCGAGAGTGGAGACGAATATGAAGATACTGCTAACCGTCTCCACCTCGCAATTCCTGCTCTTACTGGGCATTGCCCTCGAAATGTTCTTTGGTAAATAAGAAAAGGATTATTCTATGAAGCGAGAACCCAAACTCAGCTATAGCCAACTGCGACAAATACTATGTCTCACGATCTCGAATGCTACCCTCAAAGCCAAGCTTGAGGACTTCCTCTCTGGCAAGGTAGCCAAGGTCAGTGAGGTAGAACTACTGGAACTGATCTCTGTGTCTGAAGTGGATAAAGAGCTCATATCGATACTTTCTGGGCGCAATTCCGAGGAGATGGATGCTCTTGAAGCACTGGAGCATATCTCCGCTTTTTTCGTCTATATCAGAGCCAACAAAGAGAGGTTCGCAGGTTGGCTCGGGAGTTTCGGATTGGCGGTAACGGCGTCTCCAAATACCCCTTCGAGAGGTTCGAAATGATCCTTAGAAAGCTGGGCTTCACCAATGAAGACTTCGAGTCCCTCACCCTGCCTGAACTGTATCTGCGGCTCTGTATCACCGACCCCAAAGGAGATGTCTGATGGATGCGATCATCGGCTGGATAGGCGGTAAACGCCTGCTTCGGAAAGTAATCGCCCCCTATGTTCCCAAGGACATCAAAGGATACATCGAGCCCTTCGGTGGTGCTGCCTGGATGCTCCTCTACAAAGACAAGTGGGGTGATCTGGAAGTCTATAACGATCTCGATAACCGTCTGGTCAACCTGTTCATGCAGGTGAAGTATCATCCTGATGAGCTGATCAAAGAGCTGGACTGGTTAGTTGCCAGCCGCAAGCTCTTTGGTGATATCCTCAAGCAGGAAGGATTAACTGAAATACAGCGGGCTGCCAGGTTCATGTATCTGATCACCCGTAGTTTCGGAAGCAAGGGTGACAGCTTCGGCACCTCTCAGAAGCGTGGCACCTCCAGTATGTATAACCGTCTGGAACGCATCAAAGAACTCCACAAGCGTTTGGATATGGTGATCATCGAGAACCTCTCCTACGAGCAGGTGATCGATAAGTACGATACTAAAAGCAACTTCTTCTATTGCGATCCGCCTTACATGCTTGGCTATACTTATGAAAACTCCAAGCAGTTCATTCATGAGGAACTCTGCAAGAAGCTGAAAGGCATCAAGGGACGCTTCATCCTCAGCTATGATGACAACCCTGAAGTCCTCAAGCTTTACAAGGGCTATGATATCAAGCACGTCACCAGAACCAAGGGAATCAACCGCAAGGAAGGCAAGTCCGAGTTCAATGAAGTGATCATCGCCAACTTTAAACTGGAGGAACAATGAACAGTATTATCTCCTGGGTAGGCGGCAAGCGTATCCTCCGCAAGAAGATATTGCCGCTCATCCCCAAGCATGACATCTACTGCGAAGTCTTTGGTGGAGCTGCCTGGATACTATTCGGTAAATCAGCCAACAAGGAAGACTGGCAGTTGTCCAAGAAGAGCCGCTACACTGAGGTCTATAACGATATCAATGGCGATCTGGTCAACTTCTGGAAGTACATCAAGAACCACCCGGAAGCCTTCGTAACCGAACTCAACAATTATCTGATCGCCAGGGAGATGTTCGATAACTTCATGAAGCACGAGCCCAGAACCGAGTTGGAGAGAGCCATCAAGTTCTACTACAACCTTGCCTGTAGCTATGGCTCAAGAAGCAAGAACTTCTGCGTCAATCAGGGCTACAAGTACATGCCCCTGAGGAATCTGGATAAGGTTAAAGAAGCTTCGGAACGCCTACGGCATGTGATCATCGAAAAGCAGCCTTGGGAGAAGATCGTTTCCCGGTTCGACCAACCCCACACGTTCTTCTATCTGGACCCACCCTACTATACCAAGGAGCACATCTACGAACGTGAGGACGCAGACGCCTTTAACCAGCATGAAGAGCTTGCAGAAGCCTTGAAACATATCAAGGGCAAGTTCCTACTATCCTACAACAATGATCCTTACATCAAGCAGCTATACAAAGGCTGCGTCATTGAAGAAGTTG
>Ga0302247_1000062_pt1 | contig 124609 bp, 99 predicted proteins | sample AAG_UR_Ile_MG_FD_193529 | JGI IMG/M metagenome (GOLD analysis project Ga0302247, IMG submission 193529) | Enriched activated sludge microbial communities from anaerobic digester in WTTP, New Holstein, Wisconsin, United States - AAG_UR_Ile | ecosystem: Engineered > Bioreactor > Anaerobic >...
ATTTCAGGCTCAAGTGAGCCTGAATCACACAGGCCACTGACCCCATAAGCCACACCTCCGCCAAACAGCATCTTACAGGAAAGAAGCTGCCTGGTCACCTGTAAAATCCCATGGTAGACCCCAGAGGAGGTTTTATGAAGTCGTACCGGAAGGAACTGTGGTTCAACACGCCGGGGCGCCGGGCCTTTATCAACATCACCGCCCAGGTGGATGCCTGTCTCAGGGAAAGCGGCGTGCGGGAGGGGCTGGCGCTCGTCAACGCCATGCACATCACGGCCTCCGTTTTCATCAACGACGACGAATCCGGCCTCCACCAGGATTACGACGAGTGGCTCGAAAAGCTCGCCCCCCATGAACCCGTCTCGCGGTACCGCCACAACCGGACGGGCGAAGACAACGGCGATGCCCACCTGAAGAGGCAGGTCATGGGCAGGGAAGTGGTGGTGGCGGTCACGGGAGGGAAGCTCGACTTCGGCCCCTGGGAGCAGATATTCTACGGCGAGTTCGACGGCAGGAGGCGCAAGCGGGTCCTGGTCAAAATCATCGGCGATTAGGACGATGCCGCTTCCACTTCTTCCCGCCGGGCGTCCTTGACAACAGGTGACGCCGGGGGTAGTATCCGCCATATTTTATGCGGAATTGCGGACCTGAAAAAAACAGGGAACAGGAACGGACACGGAACCTTGCGTCAAGCCGGGTCAGGGAAAGAGAGATTCACCCCGTCAGCTCACGGATTCCCGCCCGGCCTTAACTTTATCTGATGCGGATCGGGATCGTTCATACGGCAGGCTCCCCCTGCCGGTGCGCCGAGGCCGTTGCCGATGGTCTCCGGGCGCTCGGCCATGAAGCGCTGTTCGCGGACTCCGAGGAGATTGGGGCAAGGGCCTTCGAACTGGCCTCGTCGACGGACCTCGTCATCGACCACACGGACACCTTCAGGGGCAGGGGGCTTTATCGTCCTCTGACGCGCCTGCTCCTCGAGGCGCAGGGTGCAAGAGTCGTCGGCTCGGGGTCGCTGGCCCTGGCGCTTGCCGACAACAAAGCGGCGACGAAAGCAAGGCTGGCCGAAGCCGGCATTCCCACGCCGCCGGGGGTCGTGATCAGCGGGAAGGACGATGCACTTCCTCCATGGCTCACGTTCCCCTGCGTGCTCAAGCCCGCAAGCGAGCACATGAGCCGCGGTCTTCATCTTGCCCGGACGGGGGAAGAAGCCCGTGAAATGCTTGCGGGCATACTCGAGAGATTCGGACGGCCCGTCGTGGTGGAGACATTCATCCCGGGACGCGAGATTGCCCTGTCGGTCCTCGAGGGTCCCGACGGGCCTGAGGTCCTTCCGCCCCTCGAGTGGCTTATCGGCGGGCGGGGGATATTCACCCAGGCTTACAAGCTGACGGAACCCGGCCCGAAGAGAGACGACGCTGTTCGTGCGGATCTTTCCGCAAGTCGGCTCACCGAACTCCGGAGCCTTGCCGGCCGCGCATTTCAGACCCTCGGCCTCCGGGACTATGCCCGTTTCGACGTCCGGCTTTCGCCGGGGGGGTCCGCCTTTTTTCTCGAGGCGAACGCCACGCCGAGCCTCGAGCCCGTCGAGGCCCTGGCCCTCTCGGCAGGCTGGGCGGGCCTCAGTTACGCCGCGCTGGTGGAGCGGATGCTCTCGTCGGCCCTCCGGCGTTACGGCGCGATGCCCGTCCGTGAAGTCCGGGAGGTCCGCGTCGATCTTCCCGGCGGCGCACTGCTTCTGGAAATCCCGCCGGGCGTCCATCCGCCTCCGGCCTCGAGCGTTCTTCTGGCCGGGCTTCTCGATGTCGGCGAGAAGGAGAGCGTTCTCGAGCTGGGCTGCGGTTCAGGAATGCTCTCGATCGCGGCGGCGAAACTCGGTGCCGGGCGTGTTGTCGCCACCGACGTCGATCCCGGGGCCCTTGCGGCGACCCTTCGGAACGCGCGGAAAAACGGCGTGAGCCGCATTGTCGAAGTCCGCCCGGGGTCCTGGTACGAACCCCTCAAAGACGGGGAGCGGTTCGACGTGATCATCGCGATACCGCCCCAGACCCCCGGCCCCGTTCCCTTCGGCCCGCGCTACGGAGGCGCCGACGGGACGAAGCATATCATGGACGTCCTTCAGGGCGCACAAGCGTTCCTGGCGCCGAAAGGGGGGCGGCTGTGGCTGCTGGCCATCACGCTTGCAAACCCGCCCCTTCTCTGGCGGGCTCTGCGGGAAAGGTTCCGGGAGGTCATCCTGGTCGGGGAGACGGAGCGTTTTTTTGAAGCCGCCGAGTACGAGGACATCGAGAAAGGGCTCTTTGATTATCTGCTCGGACTCCGTTCCGAAAAGCGATCCGAGTTCGCCGACGCGGGCGGCGGGAAATTCGTCTTTCGGAACCAGGTGATCCGGGCCTCGGGGGTCAGGGTATGATGAGGAGTCTCGTTGTCAACGCGGACGACCTCGGCGCCGACGAGGCGAGGAACGAAGGCATTTTCGAGGCGATCGAAGCCGGGGTGGTGACAAGTGCGAGCGTACTGGCCAACGGGCCGGCCCTGGGGGATGCCCTTTCGCGTATCCGGGCCCTGAAAAAAAAGGACGTCTCCTTTGGGTTTCACTTGAACCTGTCCCAGGGGAAGCCTCTCGGTGAAGGCCACCGGCTGATCGTCGGGCCGGACGGTTGTTTCCCGGGCAAGACGGCCGCCCGCGAGCTTCTGCTGCAGCAGGGAAACGGAGATCTCGAGGAGGAAGCGGCCCGCGAGATGGAGGCCCAGTTCCTGCGGCTTCGAAAGGCCGGTCTCGACATTCGCCACATGGACGGCCACCAGCACGTCCACATATTTCCGGCGGTTGCCCCGGCGACCCTGCGCCTGGCGGAACGTCACGGCATTCGCTGGGTGAGGCTGCCCGAAGAACCGCCGCCTTCATCCGCCGGGCGTCTTCGGCGGGAAGAGGCGGCCCTTCGCGAGGAGGCGGAGATGTTCAGCGGACTTGCGTCCAGAGCCCGCGTGCATTTCGACGAATCTCGTGTTATGAGAACGGATGCCTTCAGGGGCCTGTATCTGAAGGGGAGACTTTCGGTGGAGCTCCTGGAGGACGTTCTGAAGAACCTGCCCGGCGGTCTGACGGAACTCATGGTCCATCCCGGCAGAGCCGCCGTCGATGCGGGAGGCCCCTTTTCCTATTTTTCGACGGCCGATCGATGGGCCGAGTTGAAGGCCCTGATGGATACGCGTTTCAGGGATGCGCTGGTGCGACAGGGGGTCCGCCTCGTTTCCTTTCCGGATGCCTGAAAAGAGACGGTTCATGAGAGTTCTCATCCTGACGCCCACCGCCCTTCCGAGCCTGACGGGCAACGCGATCACCGCGGAGCGGTGGCGCCGTTCGCTCGTCTCGAAGGGGATCTCCGTGAAGGTCCTTCCCGTCGACGAGACGCCCCTGCCGGTGCTGATCGACGAGGTGGACCGCTTCAGGCCCGATCTCATTCACGGGCACCACGCCTTTCGCTCCGGCAGGTTTCTTCTTGATCCGGAGGTGCGCGGGCGACAGGGGAACATTCCTTTCGTCGTCTCGCCGGCGGGGACGGACATCAACGGAGGCCTGGAAGATCAGGAGAAGCGGGAGATCGTTTTCGGGATCTGTCGCCTTTCCCGGGCGGTCATCGCCCAGGGGCGGGGAACGGTGGAGAGGATGAGAACGCTTCTGCCGGAACTCGACGGCAGACTGATTCCTGTTCCGAAATCCTTCATGTGGTTCGGGGACGGCCCCTGCGATTTGCGGACGGCCTGCGGCTGGACACGGGACGATTTCGTTTTCTTCATGCCCGCCGGGATACGCCCCGTAAAAGGGAACCTTGAGTGCCTCGGTGCCGTCGAGAAACTCCACGCCCTGAGGCCGCAGACGAGAGTGGTGTTCGCGGGACCGGTGCTCGACCGGGAGTACGCCGTCCGTTTCGTGAAGGAGATCGGAAGGCTCCGGGCGATTGCGCGCTGGATACCGGCAATCCCGCCCGAGGCCATGCGCTCCGCCTACGGTGCGGCCGATGTCGTCTTGAATGCCTCCCGCGCCGAAGGGCTTTCCAACGTTCTGCTCGAGGCCATCGCCTGCGGGAAGCCGGTTCTCGCCTCGGATGTCCCGGGGAACCGCTGGGCGGTCCTCGGCAAAAACGGCGGGCCCTGCGGCTGCCTCTTCGAACCGGGCAACACCGGTGATTTCGTGAGTCAGGCCGTGAGGATCATCGACGACAGGTCGTTGCGGGAAACGATGGCGCGGACGGGACTGGCAAGAGCCGGCCGGTGGCCGGATCCCGGAACGGAGGCGGAATGCCTGCTCACGACCTACAGAAAGGCTCTGGCTCTTTCATGACACGGTCTTTGCCGATCACCCGCACGTCGCGGTGCGGTTCTTGAGGAGGGGAAAGGATGAAGGAGCTTTTTTACCCCGAAAGCGTCCTCGTGGTGGGTGTTTCTCCCGCGAAGACGAATCTCGGAAGGAACATCGTTTACAACCTGGAGAAGTTCGGTTTCCGCGGACCGGTCTATGCCGTCGGCCGTGAAGGGGGGGCATTGAACGGTCGGAAGATCTATGAGCGGATCGAGGACATAGAGGGTTCACCGGAGGTCGCCGTTTTTCTGATCCCGGCCCGTTATGTCCCCGAGGCCCTCGACGTCTGCGGGCGGAAAGGCGTGCGATACGGCGTGATCCAGTCCGGGGGGTTCAGCGAATTCGCCGATGAGAATCGCGACCTCGAACGGGAAGTCCTCGAAATCGCCCGGCGCTGGAATATCCGTTTTGTCGGCCCCAACTGCATCAGCATTCTCAATCTTGAAAACGGGCTTGCCCTGCCTTTTGTCCCTCTGCAGCCGGACGGCATGAGACGGGGGCCTCTCTCCATCGCCGCGCAGAGCGGCGGTATCGTCGTCGAGGCCCTACGGCTCCTCGCCCTCGAGAACATCGGTTTCAACAAGCTCATCAGCATGGGGAACAAGCTCGATCTCAACGAGAACGATTACCTGGAGTACCTGGTCTCCGACCCGGCGACGAAGGTCATCGGGCTCTACCTGGAAAACGTCACCGACGGCAGAAGGCTCATGGACCTGGCGGCCCGAACGGACAAGCCCGTCGTCGTCCTGAAGGCCAACACAAGCCCCATCAGCCATCATGCGGCGAAGTTTCACACGGCCGCTCTTGCCGGCGACGACGAGGTGGCGGAAGCGGCGTTCAGGCAGGCAGGGCTTCATCGCGTGGGCAACATCTACGAGATGATGGATGCCTTCAAGGCCTTTTCCCTCCCGCCGATGAGGGGTCCCCGTCTTGCCGTTCTGTCCCGGTCGGGCGGGGTGGCCGTGCTGACCGCCGATGCCGCCCACCGCTACGGGCTGGAACTGGCCCGCTTTTCGGACGGTTTTTTCGATGTGGCGAGGAAGAAACTGCGCGCCGGTGTCATCCGGATGGCCAACCCTCTCGACATGGGCGATATCTTCGACATCGATTTCTATCATGTCATCGTCGAGGAGGCCCTGAAAGAAAAGGAGGTCGACGCCGTCATTCTCAGCCATTCTTATGTCTCCCCCGGGGAGATCGAACCGACGAAGAAACTGTTCCGGTCGGTTGGAGAGCTTTCCCTGCGGCATGGAAAACCCATCGTGATCGTCTCCAACGGCGAAAAGGACCAGTGGGATGCGATCAAGCAGTTCAGCGGGTTTCCCCTGTTCGTCGATCCCTCCTTTGCCCTGAGGGCGCTGTCTCGCTGCCTGCGGCATCACCGTTTCCAGTCGGCGAAGGCTTCGCGGGACACCCTGAGGAAGGATTCCGGCCGGAGGAAGGCGCGGCCCCTCTCCGGTTCGCGGCTCATGGAGGCCTCTGGGGTCTTCCGGCTCCTCTCGGAGCATCAGGTCCCCGTTGCACCATGGACGACCGTGAAAACCCTCGACGAGGGCCTGAAGGCGGCCGACCGGATCGGATATCCCGTCGTGCTCAAGGTCTCCTCCCCGGCCATTCTGCACAAAACGGAGGCAAAGGCGCTGCGTCTGAACATCAAAGACGGGCGGGAATTCGGGGAGGCCTTCCGGGACATGAACGGGGATGAGTTCCTGATCCAGAAAATGGTTCCACCGGGGACGGAAGTCATCATCGGGGGAAAAAGGGATCGGGAGTTCGGCCCCGTGGTCCTCTTCGGCCTCGGCGGGGTCTTCGTCGAGGTGCTCCGGGACGCGGCCATGCGCGTTGTTCCCATCGGGGAGGTTGAGGCCCGCGAGATGGTCGACGAAATCAGGGGCGCCCCCGTTCTCAAGGGGGCCCGGGGGAAAACCCCCTCCGACATCGATGCCCTTGTCCAATGTCTCTGCCGGGTCTCGACGCTTCTTGCCGATCACCCGGAGATCGTCAACATCGACATGAACCCCCTCATCGTCTATGAAAAAGGCCGGGGTTGTGTGGCCGTGGACGCGAAGATCGAGGCGGCTTTCGAATCGTAGCGGAGAGACCGGCGGTTGGAGGCGGGGTCACCCATGCAGGGGAAAAACAGAAAAATCCTTTGTTTTTCATTTCTTCTGTGCATCTTTCTTGCAAGCTGTGCACCGTCGGGGGGGCCTCGGCAGGCCGGCCCCGAAGATACACTGCGTGGTTATCTCGATGCCGTCCTCGCGGGCCGGTTTGAGGACGCCTATTCATGCCTTTCGGAGAAAGACCGGGCGGCCCGGAGTCTCGCCGGTTACCTGGCCGAACGATCGGACGAGGGGTCTTTCCTGGCGCAATTTGTGGCCGGCAGGGCTTCCTACAGTATCCGGGAGGTCGTCGTCACGGACGATCGGGCCCGCTGCGAGACGGACGTCACGATCCCCGATTTCGAAAAGATACACAGGGAGGCAGTCGGTGAATCCGTGACAGGGGGCTTCACCGAGAGCAATTTGGGAAACCTCTCGCTCATCCGGCGAAGGATCGGCCGCGTCGAAACGAAGTACAGGCGGGAGGGCCTGCCCATGAAAACGGTTGTCGAAACATTCCGGCTCGTCAGGGAGAAAGACGGCTGGCGTGTATGGCTTGGGTCCTGAATCAAGTGCGGGCGGGAGTTGCGGGGGGCGTCCGATCGAGGGGCATCCCGTAAACCCTTTCATCGACGCTGCAGTTCCGGAGGGACGCGTATCGAAACCGTTTTCTACAGAGAGATTGCCCTTTTCCTGGCCGGGGTGGCGCTTTTTCTCTTCGGCATGCTCCGGCTGAGCGAGGAGGTTCAGCGCTATTTCAGCGGCACCCGCGTGAGGGGTTATTTCAAGTTCGCCGTTGAAAGGCCGATCTTCGGGCTTCTCACCGGGGTCGCGGCCACCATCCTTTTCCAGAGCAGCACGGCCACGTCGGTTCTCGTCGTCGGCATGGTCAGCGCCGGCCTGATGAGCTTTTACCGGTCGCTCGGCATTATTCTCGGTGCCGACATCGGCACGACACTCACCGTCCAGCTCGTCGTCTGGAAGATCACGGACATCTCCCCGCTTTTTGTCATCATCGGAGGAATGCTCTGGTATTCCGCAAAGGGGAAATGGAAGGCTGTTGGTGAGGGTATTTTTTATTTCGGCCTCATCTTCTTCGGGCTGAACATCGTCTCCGACGCTGCGGCCCCCCTCGGCGATAACCCGGCAGTTGTCGAGCTCTTCCGGCAGAGCCGGAATCCCGTTCTGGGAATCCTGGCCGGTCTTGTCTTCGCTTCCGTCGTCTGTTCGTCGGCCATTCCGATCAGCATTCTGGTCATCCTGGCACAGCATAACCTCATGACACTCGAGAACGCCCTTCCGATCGTATTCGGTGCGAATGTCGGCGCAGCTGTCACCGCGCTGGTTGCAAGCCTTGCAGCGAATGTCAACGGGAAAAGGAGCGCCCTCTCGCATTTTCTCTTCAAATTTTTCGGTACGGTGATCTGCCTCGCGGTTTTCCCTCTTTTCATCGCGGGGATTGAAAACCTGTCGTCGGCCGTGGCGCAGCAGATCGCCCTCGGCCATGTTCTGTTCAATGTCGTCATCGTGGTTGTTTTTATTTTTTTCCTGCGCCCCTTCTCCTATCTCGTCGAACGCATCGTTCCCGGAGCGGCGGAGCAACTCCCCATCTGGCCGGAATTTCTCGATGAACGGTACCTGGGAGAGCCCGAAAAGGCCGTCGAGTGCGTGAGGAAGGAGATGCACAGGGACCTCGTCATCGTGGCGAACATGTACGAACGGGGGATCGGGCTTTTGAAAGAGTACCGGGAGGGGGCGAGAAAGGACATCGTCTACATCGAGTTCGTCGTCAACAACCTGAGGCGGGAGGTGTCGGATTATCTCTGCAAGATGTCTGAAAACGACCTCTCCCCCGGTCTGGCCCGGCGGTTTTTCGATTACTCCGGCATGGCCGACGACATCGAACGGTGCGCCAATCACGTCATGGTGATCGCCGACCTGGCCCGACAGAAACACCGCAGCCATGCCGAGTTCACCCGCTGGGCCTTCGCGGATCTCGATGAAATCTGCGAACTCGTGAGGGCGAATCTCAAGGACGCCGTCTCCCTGATGACGGATCACGATCCGCAAAAAGTCGCGAAGATCCTCGAGCGGGAGGACCGCGTCGATATCCTCGTCAAGGAAGCGCGGAACCGGCACCTCGAACGGTTCCACAAGGGGATCTGCCAGACCGAGGCCGGCCCGATCTTCGTGGAGATCCTGATCCACGTCGAGCGGATCTGCGACCACTGCGTGAACATCGCCGAATACCTGCAGGACATGCATCAATAGCCCGAAGGGCCACCATTAATTTTGAGTTTTGAATTCATGCAGTTTACATAGTCGGACTGACCGCTGACCATTATCCAATCGTCGTTCTTTCCTAAGATTTTCCTTCAACTTAAAATTCATAATTGGCCGCCTTGACGGCGCCCCGGGGCTGCCGCCAGTTTTGAGTTATGAATGATGAGTTATGAATTGGGGAATGAAATTGTTCATTCATAACTCAGAATTTGACCACATCGTTCAGTTTACACTATCGCCCACCGTTCTAAATTACCTCGTGTTTTTAACAATTCAAAATTCAAAATTGTCGCTTTTCACCGACCAGACAATTTCCTTGACAACGATTCCGGCCGCCTTCTATAGATAAGACACTCCGTTGATTTTGATACGGATGGACGGTGACAGCGATCGGCGAACCGGCCTCACCTCCTTCGTCAGTCCGCGCATGCCGCCGGACTGCCGGAAAGGGCCACAGCCTTGAAGACTCAGGAGAAGAAACCGAAAAGAAAAACAGCCGTGACCGGGACGGTTCGGAAGGCCAGACCCGTCCGAACATCGAAAAGCCTTTCCGTGAAAAAAACATCGGTGCCGGTTCGCAGGCGGAGGACGGGTGCCCGCCTGAACGGCAAGGGTCTCTATGAGGGCCTTTTCAAAGACACCCGTGCCGTCATGCTCCTCATCGATCCGGACGACGGCAGGATCGTCGATGCCAACCCCGCGGCCTGCTCTTTCTACGGGTACGCCAGGGCGGGGATCCTCACGAAGAAAATCACGGACATCAACACCCTCCCCCCGAAGCGGGTTTTCAGGGAGATGGACCACGCGAAAAACGGGCGGCGAAGCAACTTCACCTTCCGTCACCGCCTGTCTTCCGGCGAAGTCCGTGACGTGGAGGTCTACAGCGGCCCCGTCACGGTCGGCGGGCGCAAGCTCCTGTACTCCATCATTCATGACGTCACGCTGCGCTTGCGGACGGAGGAGGCGCTGCAGGAAAGCGAGGAGAAGTTCAGGGTCCTCGCCGACCATGCCCCCGTCGGCATCATCATACACGAGGGAGGGATTCTCCGGTACGTCGGCCGCGAGGCCGTAAGGCTTCTGGGTTACACCGACCCGGGGGCAGCGGTCGGGCGTTCGATCCTCGATTTCATCGCCGAAGACAGCCGCTCCCGGATCGCCGATTTCACCCGGCGCCGCATCGCCGGGGAGCCGGTGCCCGTGCAGTACGAGGCCCGCCTGAACAGGCGGGACGGTTCCGTGATCGACGTGCTCGTGTTCGCCATGCTCATCGAGTACGGCGGGAAGAAGGCCACCCTGGCGGCCTTCGTGGACATCACGGAGCGCAAGCGGATGGATGAGGCCCTGCTTCAGAGCGAGCGGAGGCTGCAGAGTCTCTTCCGCGCGGCGCCCATCGGAATCGGGCTCGTGCACAACCGTGTTCTGGGGTGGACGAATGAGGACCTTCACCAGATGACGGGTTACGGACCGGAGGAACTCTCGGGACGAAGCGCCAGGGTCCTCTACCCGGACGACGCCGAGTTCGAGCGGGTGGGGCTCGTGAAGTATGCCCAGATCCGGAAGCGCGGGATGGGTTCCATCGAGACGCAATGGCGACGGAAGGACGGAACCATCGTCGATATTTACCTGAGCTCCGCCATGGTGGACCCGGGGGACCCGTCGGCCGGCGTGGTTTTCACGGCCCTGGACATTACGGCCCGTAAACAGGCGGAAGAGGTTATCCGGAAGGCGCAGGCGGAACTGGAGAGACGTGTCGAGGAGCGGACGAACGAACTCCTGCTCAAGAATGTCCAGCTGGAGCGGGAGATCAAAGAGCGGAAAAAAGCGGAGGAGACCCTCCGGCAGATGACGGAGCAGCTCTCCATGCTTCTTGCCTCGCTGCCCATCGTGCCCTATTCCTGCGAGAGCTGCGGCATCTCCAGGATCACCTATGTGGGGGGGACCATTCGGCATATCACCGGGTATTCCCCCGATCCATTCACGGAAGACCCTTCCTTTTATCTCGATCATCTGCATCCCGAAGATCGGAAACGGATCCTGGATGATTTCGATCGGGATCGTGAGAAGGGCAGGGGCAGATACGAGTACCGGTTCCGCGCGGCCGACGGGACCTACCGCTGGTTTGCCGACACCTGGCAGTGCATCGAGGGCGCCGGCGGCTCCGGTGACTACATCGCCGGCGTGTGGCAGGACATCACGGAGGAAAAAAAGCTCCGTCAGGAGGCGGAGGTCCGGTTGCAGCAGGTGATACAGAGCAACAAAATGGCGGCCCTCGGGGAGGTCATGGCCGGTGTGGTTCACGAGATCAACAACCCCAACAGCTTCATCGCCTACAACGTGCCTCTCCTTGAGAAAATCTGGACACTGTGCGAACCCGTCCTCGCCCAGCATGCCTCCGAACACCCCGCCTGGGGAGGGCAGGGCGTACTTTTCGATGAGATCCGGCTGGATATGAAGGAGATCATCGAGGCCTTCCGGATCGGCTCGGACCGGATCAGCAAGGTTGTTTCGAACCTGAAGGATTTCTCCAGAGCGGACGAGGGAGCCGAAATGAGATCCTTGAGCGTGAACGACGTGATCCGCAGGACGCTCATGATCGTGGGCGGGCAGGTCCGCCGGACCGTCTCGAAGATCGACCTCCGCCTCTCCGATGACCTCCCCCCCATTCCGGGACATTTTCAGAAGCTGGAGCAGGTCTTCGCCAACCTCCTGATCAACGCCCATCAGGCCGTGAAACCCGGGGGGGACGGCGTCATCGTCGTGACCACCCGTTTTCTCGAGCGACTGAAAAGTATCGTGGTCACGATCGAGGACAACGGCCAGGGGATCGAGCCGCAGGCCGTCGGCCGTCTTTTCGACCCCTTTTTCACGACCCGGAGGGAAGCGGGGGGCACGGGGCTGGGACTTTCCGTTTCGTACGGCCTGGTTCAGGAACACGGCGGCGTCATCGGAGTTCTTTCCCGGACCGGCGTGGGAAGCCGTTTCACGGTCTTTTTGCCGCTGGACCGTGAGATGCCGCCGGATCTTCGACCTTCCATTCTCTGTCTGAGTGATGATATAGAACTTCAGGAAGAACTGCGGGCGAACCTGACCGGCGTGGATTTCTCCCTGTGCGGGTCGAAGGCCTCCGTGGCGGAGATCATCGCCTGCCTCGATGAGCGCCCCGAGGTGGATACGGTCATCTGTGACAGGAATGCTTTCCCCGATGTCGCGGCCGAAATCAGGCAACGGTTCCCCCTGCTGACCGTGATCGGCCGGGGCGGAGAACGGGGCGACGCGTCCGGTGATTCCCTGGGCAAGCCTTTCGAACTCAAGGCGTTGATGGACATCATGGATCAGGCGGGCAGGCAACGGTTATGAACATCCTTGTCGTGGATGACGAAGAGGTCTATCTGACCTCGATGAGGCGGCTCCTGCGCTGGCACGGCATGAGGAATGTCGAAACCTGCGCGAACGGGCAGGAGGCGATCCGGAGGATCAAGGAAAAAGACTACGACATCGTCCTGCTCGATCTCCTGATGCCGGGTGTGGACGGGATGAAGGTCCTGGAGGAGACGAAACCGTTCAAGCCCCACACGGAGTTCATCATCGTCACGGCCGTGGACGTCATTGCCAACGCCGTTCAGTCCGTCCGGATGGGGGCCTACGATTACCTGATCAAGCCCGTGGACAACGAGCACCTGATCCTGTCCATCGAGCGGGCCTACGAAAGGCGGGGACTCATCGCGGGGCTGAACCTTGCCCGCTATGAGAGGGACCGGGAGGTCCCCGACGCCTTTGGGGATATCATCACCCAGTGTCCGCGCATGAAGGCCCTGCTGTCCTACGCCCAGATCATGGCCCGCAGCGGCAACCCCATCCTGGTGACGGGGGAGTCGGGGACCGGCAAGGAGCTCCTGGCCCGCGGCATTCACAGGGCGGGTCCTTCGCCGGAGGGGCCGTTCGTGCCTGTCAACATATCGTCCATCCCCGAGACGCTCTTCGAGAGCCAGTTTTTCGGTCACATCAAGGGGGCCTTCACCGGCGCCACGCGGGATTACCAGGGGTACTTCGAACAGGCAAACGGCGGCACGCTCTTTCTCGACGAGATCGGCGAGTTTCCGCACCAGTTGCAGGCCAAGCTGCTGCGCGTGCTCGAGGAGAAAACCTTCAGCCGCATCGGTGAGACCAAGCCCATACGCGTCGACGTCCGGATCGTCTCGGCAACCAACATGGATCTGGACAAGGCCTGCCAGGAGGGGCGATTCAGGCTCGATCTGATTTACCGTGTGAGGTCCGCAGTCATTCACCTGCCTCCCCTTCGTGAGAGGGAGGGGGACATTTCACTGCTTGCCGCCCATTTTCTCAAGCAGGCCGGCGCCCGTTTCAGCAAGGACGTGCGGGGGTTCAGCCCCGAGGCGATGGACATTCTCCTGCGGAAGGACTATCCCGGAAACATCCGGCAGCTCTCGCAGATGATCGAAAACGCCGTCCTTCTGGCCGACTCGACGATGATCACGCCGCAGCAGCTCGGGGAAGAGGTGCCTCCGCCCCCTCTCGCGGCGCGCAGTCTCGTGAGCCTGAAAGAAAACTACGAGATGCATGTGGTGTACGTCTTCAATCATTTCAAGGGAGACCGGAAACAGACGGCGCAGGTTCTCGGGGTCACCGTGAGACAACTCCAGCGAAAGCTCGCGGAAATGAAAAAGAGCGCCCGTTGGAGAGGCGTGATCGGTGACTTTTAAGTCATTTCTTTGTGACATAAAGGTCGCCGCCTTATATGTCCTCTCAATTCAATCAGTTACAGCCTGCCTGCAATCATGCTTTTCCACGCCGGTTTTGCGGAGAGGCGACATCATGGTGTGCGCCACGGCCTGGACGGTGCGCTTTCGTCAGCAGAATATAATGTTATTTTAAAGACATATATGCTATCCAGTACCCAGATGCCTGTGGCACATCCCTTGCTCAACAAAAGGATGGAAGCATGCCATTTCAGTTATTCTGCGGTTGTTCGGAACGAATGCGATGCGGAGCCGCGAGTGGGATAATCTGAATGAAATGAAGCGGGCGGGGACAACATGGTGCTTACTTCATGGATCCTCGGCATTCTCGGTGAACGGTCCGCGGCGGATGAAGGACGCCGGGACGGAGCGGATGAGGGGAACGCCCTTTTTCGCTATGCCCTGAGCTATTTCTTTGCGGTCGTCATAGCGGCCTGGCGGCTTTACGCCCGCCTCCGGTGGACCATCAGGAAAACATGGATCACCGGGAGCCTGCCGTGGGAACACCGATGGAGCAGCCGTCGTCCCCCCGACGAAAAATCATTCATCGTCGAATTCGATCTTGAAGGCCGCCTGACCCATGTCTCGCCGTCGGCGGCGGGCGGCGTCGACCGCAGACCCGCTGTCGTGCCCGGTGAATTCTTTCATTCTTTTCTTCCCGACAGGGAAGTCCCCAGGGCCATTCAGGCCTTCATCACGGTGATGATGGGAGAACGCATCAGGGATATGAGGCTTGAAATGCTGACGAGGGATGGATTTTCGATACCCGTCTCCGCGCATTTTCTGCCGCTTTTCAGAGACAGGGAGGTCGTCGGTGTCCGCGGCCTTTTCAGGGACCTGAGGCGTGAGGGGAAACCCGAAATGGCCTACGATGCCCTGGCAAAGAGTTCGCTGGCCGGTGTTTACATTACGCAGAACGGAAGACTCAAGCTCGTCAACCCCCACTTCCAGCGATGCACGGGATACACGGAAGAAGATCTCATCAATGCCGACCCGCTCAGCCTGGTTCACCCCGACGACCGGGAGATGGTCAACCGGCGGGCGGTCATGATGCTCAAAGGCGAACGGACGGAGCCTTACGAGTTCAGATTGCTGACCCGGGACGGAAGGATCGAGAGGGTCAGGGAAATCGTGACATCGGTCTGGTACCGGGGACAGCGGGCTGTTCTCGGGAATTACATCAGCGCCGAGACCCGGCCTCGGGAGCCGGACGAACATTCGGGACTGAGCCCCGTTTAAAAGGATCGGGAAGGGGTACTGTTTTCCCGGCCGTCGACAGCAAAGCGGCGAATGTCGCTGATCATCAGAAGGTCCGATCACCGTTTTCCGCGTTTATCCGGTTTTTGTCGGGCGGGACCCCGCCTTTTGGACGGGCCGCGGGTGGTCCCGCGAATACCTTGTCACAGGGGTGAATGAAGCGATGAGGGTACTCATGCTGGGCTGGGAGTTTCCGCCCCATATCAGCGGGGGGCTGGGAACGGCCTGTTTCGGACTGACGAGAGCCCTCGTCAACCGTGACGTGGAGGTCCTTTTTGTCCTGCCTTCTTTCCGGGGGGAACGGCAGGAGAGCCACGTCCGGCTTCTCGCGGCCGACGAAGTCCCGGTTCCGACGGGTTATTTCGAGGGGGGGATCTTTTTCAAGGGTCTCGATGTCCGGCTGGTGGATGCGATGCTCCGGCCCTACATGACGGGCGGGGAGTACGAAAGCCTGTTTCGCCGGTACGCCGAAAAAAAAGAGGACAGGGGGTACCTGGAGTTGACGGGGGAGTACGGCACGGATCTCCTATCCGAAGTGATGAGATACGCCGCCGCGTCCTCGGTTCTCGCGGCAACGGAAACCTTCGATGTCATCCATGCCCACGACTGGATGTCGGTTTTCGCGGCGGTGCAGATCAGGCGGGCGAGCGGAAGACCCATGGTTTTTCACGTGCACTCTCTGGAGTACGACCGGAGCGGCGAGTCGATCGACCGGCAGGTTTACGACATTGAACGGCTGGGGATGGAAGAAGCCGATCACGTCATCTCCGTCAGCGCCTACACGAAGGAGCGAATGACCGCTCGATACGGTATCGACGCCGGCAAGATCACCGTCGTGCACAATGCAGTCTCGAGGGGGGAGGCGGCGGAGCGTTATCACGTGGTGAAACCGGTCGGTGAAAAAACGGTCCTCTTCCTGGGTCGGGTGACCTTTCAGAAGGGACCGGAATATTTTCTGGCGGCGGCGGAGAAACTCATCAAGGCCATCCCCGGCATCCGGTTTGTCATGGCCGGTTCGGGTGATCTTCTTCCCCGCCTGATGGAAAGGGCGGAGACGATGGGCATCTCGGAGCGCTTCCATTTTACCGGATTTCTCCGGGGCGAAGAGGTGGAACGGATGTACGCGGCGAGCGATCTCTACGTGATGCCCAGTGTCTCGGAGCCCTTCGGCATATCACCGCTGGAAGCCCTCCTCTACGATGTCCCGGTGATCATATCGAAGCAGTCCGGCGTCGGCGAGATCCTGCGCCACGCGCTGAAGGTGGATTTCTGGGATGTGGAGGAGCTGGCGAACAAGATTCATGCCGTCCTCGCCTACGGGGGTCTATCGGCCGAACTCCTGGAGCGGTGCCGCGAAGAGATGATCGAAGTGACCTGGGAAAACGCCGCCACACGCACCCTGGAAGTCTACCGAAAGGTCTTGCGATAATTTTGAGTCAGGAATGATGACCGGGGGCGACCCGGTCAAGATTGCAGAGGGTCTTACCCTTGAGCCTCGTGCCCGGCATTTCATGCCATAAACGAAAAGAACAAGATTAACGATAATCATTCATATCTCCCAACTCAAAACCAAAATTGCAGAGCAATTTTATGCCTCTCGTCACTCTGACCTTTACACTGCACCAGCCCCGCCGGCTGAGGCATTACGGCTTTTTCGACATCGGGAAGAACCACGACTACGAGGATGTCGAAAGCGGCCGGCGGAGATTGGCCAAGCTTTCGGAGAAGTGCTACCTGCCCGCGAACGCCCTCATCCTGGGGTTGATCCGGAAGCACCGCCGATCCTTCAAGGTGTCCTACGGGATTTCGGGGCTTTTCCTCCAGCAGATGCGTGGGCCCTACCGGAAGGTGATCGACAGTTTCCGGAGACTTGCCGACACCGGCTGCGTGGAGTTTCTGGGGGGGACCTACCATCACTCCCTTGCCTTCCTGTACTCAAAAAAAGAATTCGAGGAACAGGTGCGGCTCCAGCGCGAGATGGTCGAGGATCTCTTTGGTGATGCGCCCGTCTCGTTTCATAACGCGGGGCTCATCTACAACGATGATCTCGCCGCGATGGTCGAGAAAATGGGCTTTCGCGCCGTCCTCTCGGAAGGGGCCGACCGGATCCTTGAGGGGAGAAGTCCTCATTTTGTCTACCGGCCCCCGAAATGCAGACGGACAGGGCTCCTTCTCAGGAATAACCGTCTTTCCGATGACATTTCCTTCCGTTTTTCCGACAGGACCTGGTCGGAATATCCGCTGACGGCGGAAAAGTACGCCGCCTGGGTTCACCGGGTGAAAGAGGGAAATGCCGTGGTCAACATCATGGTGGACTACGAGACCCTCGGCGAGCGTCAGTGGGAGGGAACAGGGATCTTCGAATTCATGAAGGTGCTGCCGGGGGAGATCTTGAAGAACCCGGGTTTTCGTTTTTCCACTCCGGGGGAGGCCGTGAAGGAGTTGAAACCCTCGGGGGAACTCGGCGTGCCCGGCTTTGTATCCTGGGCGGGGGAGGAAAAAGACCTCGGGGCCTGGCGGGGGAACCACCTGCAGCGGGATGCCCTGAAGGCCCTCTACGGGCTTTCCCGCAGGGTCCGGTTGAGAAAGGACGGCCGTCTGACGGAGATCTGGCGGTCACTGCAGGCGTCCGATCACATCGAATACATGGGAAGCCGGTGGCACGAAACGGGGGAGGTCCCCCTGTTTTTCAACCCCTATCCATCACCCTATGACGCCTACATCAACTACATGAACGTCCTGACGGATTTTTCAAAGACCCTGAAGGAAAGGACCCCCGGAACCCGGAAGAAGGGCAGAACCCGTCGCGCATCAAAGGCACGATGACGGAGGTTTGATCATGACGCTCACAGGGAAAAAAGTGCTTCTGTTCGTTGACAATCTCTACCAGGAGCTGGAGTTCTGGTACCCGTTGCTCCGCCTCCGGGAGGAGGGTGCTTCTGTCCTGGTCGTCGGCGCGAAGAAGGGGGAGACCTACACGAGCAAGCTGGGTTACCCCGTCCAGTCCGATCTCGCCGCCGCCGAGATCCGGCAGGTCGACTTTGACGCCCTGGTGATCCCGGGCGGGTACGCCCCCGATCTCATGAGGCGTTGTCCCGAGATGGTGGATCTCGTCCGGAAGGCCGACGGAGCCGGCAAGGTCATCGCCGCGATCTGCCATGCCGTCTGGATGCTCGCGTCCGCCGAGGTGATCAGGGGGAAGAGGGTTACCTGTTTTTTCTCCATCAGGGATGATGTTGTCAACGCCGGCGGCATCTACCGTGATGCCGAGGTGGTCGTCGATGGAAACATCATCACATCGCGGATTCCCGACGACCTGCCCGCGTTTTTGAAGGCGATCATCGAAGCCCTGAGGAACTGAGACGCCGGCGCCGTCTCGCCGGTCTGTCCCGCTCCGCGGGGGGAGGGTGCATGTCTGAAAAAGAGGCCATGCTTTACCGGGTTCTCGGCGAAACGCGGGTGAACTGCTGCCTGTGCAGTCACCGGTGCGATATCGCCGAGGCGGGTCGGGGCCTCTGCGGGACCCGGGAGAACCGAAACGGCAAACTGTATGCCCGTTCATACGGAAAGGTGCTCGCCGCCCGTGCCGAGCCGATTGAACGAAGCCGTCTTTATCACGTCATGCCGGGTACGAAGTCCCTGTCCGTGTCCGTCGCCGTTGAAGGGTCCCGTCTGCCCTGTTTCGGGAGCCCGGACGAAGCGGTCGCCACGCCGGGAGAAAGAGGCCGCAATGTCCCTTTCCGCGACCTTTCTCCGCCGGATCTCATCAAAAAAAACCGCCCGGGAGCAGGGCTGTGAGAGCCTTTCCTTCACGGATTCGGAACCGACCCTGCCGTTCGAGCATGCCTTCGAGACAGCCAGGCTCGGCAGAAATGCCCATCTCCTGAGCGTCATGTTCACCCGCGGTTATATGACGGTCGAAGCCGTGACGGCGATCGCGCCCTACCTCGATGCCTTCAGCGTGGAAGTCCCGTCCTCGAGGGATGCCTTCTACAGGGATGTCCTGAAGGGAAGCCTCGAACCCGTTTTCGACTGCATCCGGTCCATGCGGGACCTCGGCATCTGGGTTGAGGTCTCGACGACGGTCAGGACGGGGCTGAACGACAGCGAAGAAGACCTGGAGGGCATCGCCCGCTTCATATCCCGTCTGGACAGGAACATCCCCTGGCATGTCGCGCGCGGTTATCCCGACGACAGGGTTCCCGACGCCCGCATGACCCCCCTGGAGACGCTCTGGAGGGCCTATTCCATCGGGAAAAAACAAAGGCTTCGCTACATCTACATACGAAATGTCCTCGCGGAGGTCGGAGAAACCCTCTGCCCGCGTTGTGGAAGGAGCGTCATTTTTAGACGCGATTTCTTCGTCGAGAAGATGAATCTCGCCGGCTCCCGCTGCAATGAATGCGGTCAGGAAATCGCGGGCATTTTCGACAGCCGGGCACGAAGGTGATTCATGCTGCGCATCCTGGAATGTCCGACTCGTCAGAGCGGAAGCAGCTGGACGCTATCTTATTGAAAGCACTGCTCTTTGAAACATCGTTCCCCGGGGGGTCCTTTTTTCCACCTTGTTGCCGCCGTCGGGATGAATTCATGGTGAGGGAAAAGCCGGCTAAAAGCCGGTTTTTTTATGTCGGTTCACCTGCCGGCAAGGCGGGGAAAATGCCATTTTTTACCTGCGGCGATGCCGTCGAACTTCCGTGTTTTCAACCGGTCCTGAATCGCGGCAGATCATGGAATGACGGGCCGTTCGGGAGGATGAATTTGCCTTGATTTCGGGTCAGAAGGGTGGTATTCAAATATCCCATATACGAGGGGGTTTTCCGTAACTTCGAGCGTCTCACCCGGTGGTCCGAGACGGATCACCGACATCCCAAACGCCCTTCCGCGGGTGAGACGCCCGGCAGTTCAACCCTTCCCCGAAACAAGCCAGGCGGATTTGTTTCGTTCGTGATGTAGCCGGTCTTTGTGAATTTTCCCAGCCTTCGTGTCATGGAAGAGCTATGAGACTTCAGAAATCCGGATCACAGGAAACCCGGAGCGCTTTCCCCGGAACCGCACAGGCCTTCCCTCATCCTTTATGTTCCCTGATTCACACCCTCAGGCGGAGTGACCGGTTCCGGGCGGATTCCCCTCGAGAAATGCAGAACCCTAAACAGATTGCACGATCAAGCCGGATGGGGCACTGCTGTCGCGTCCTTTTTGGGAAGACGCCCCGTCAGGCACGCTTTGTTTCTTCCCTGGAGTCACGGATCAAAAATATCACGGCAGGGAAAGGAGGTGAAGCTTCCCCGGAATTGTTGAATGCGGGGGTTCCAGTCGTCAAAGGATCTTTTCATCTGTGAAAGGGTACGGGGTGATCGCCGCTGTCACGGCGGTCGAAATGTTCCAGAAATTTCTAAGGAGGGAAGAATATGAGCAAGGCTTTCAAAGGTTACGTCAAGAACAAGTATAGTCGGCCTGCTCCGCTGAAGGGTATCCGCGTCCTCGAGGTCTGCACGCTCCTCTTCGGGCCGGCGGGTCCTGCCTTACTCGCCGAGCTGGGAGCCGAAGTGATCAAGATCGAGCTTCCGCCCGCGGGGGATGTGACCCGCTCCCTTACCCCCTTCGGCTGGTTCTACAAGGAGCAGGGGCCGATGTTCATGCACATCAACCCTTCAAAATACTACATGGCCCTCGACCTTCACAAGGAGGAGGCCCAGAAGATTTTCCACGAGCTTGCGGCCAAGTCCGACATTATCGAGTTCAACATGAGACCCGCCGTGGTCAAGCGCTGGAATATCGACTACGAGACCATAAGGAAAATCAACCCGGGGATCATCTACATCGAGAAGAACGGCTTCGGCCAGTGGGGGCAGTATGCCGAGGAAGACCGGCCCTCCAACGACGGCGCTGCCCAGGCTCTTTCCGGCTACGCCTGGACGTCGAGCTTCCCCGGCCAGCCGCCCCTCAAGCAGGGTATCTGGATCTGCGACGTTTTCGGTGCCATGATGGGGGAAGTCGCCGTTCTGGCCGCCCTGCACCATCGAAGAAAGACGGGGAAGGGCCAGTACATCGAGATGTCCCAGAGCGAAAACATCATGCGCGCCATGGGGTGGGTCTGGCCCTACCAGCAGATGACCGGTAAAGGCGCTGAGCCGGCCGGCAACCGTGATCTCTGTATCTGCCCGGCGGACACCTTCCTCACAAAGGACGATCTGTTCTGTGCCGTCGCGGCGCCGGCGCCGGACGAGTTCAAGGGGCTCTGCACCGCCATGGGTCAGCCGGCGCTTGCCGCAGACAAGCGCTTCAAGGATCACGCAACGCGGCTTCAGGACGCAAACGCCCTGGCCCTTCTCAAGATCATCGCCGACTGGGCCAGAACGAAGACGGCCGGGGAGATCGAGAAGCTCGGGCTCAAGCACGGTTTCGCCGCGCAGCGTGTCCAAAGCGGCAGGGACATGAACGAGGATCCCCACCGCCGCGAACGGGACTTCGTCAAGATGATCGACGATCCGCTCTACGGTTATTACCCCGAGCACGATTTTCCCGTCATGATGTCCAAGAGCCCCCCCAAGAATAACTGGACCGTCAGGCCCGTGGGTTTTGACAACGACTTCATCCTGACGAAGATCCTCGGGAGGAGCGAAGCTCAGATCGCCGAGTACTACGAAAAGGGGCTCATCGGGAAGTGGAAGGACATGCAGGGTCGGAGGCCGCCTCCTGACTGGGATAAAACATCCGGCGCTATCTTAAGGAGGTGATGAGCTATGGCAGACTACAAGAGAGCAAAATGGGCGGAATGGGCGGATCACATCCGACCCCTGGATGATCCGGCGAAAAACTTTGAAAAACCGGAAGCTCTGGACGATCTCGTCGTGCTCGACGTCAGTTCCCGGAGCATGGCCGGCTGCTTCTGCTCGTCGCTTCTGGCGGAACTCGGGGCCGAGACCATCCGTGTCGAGCCTCCGGGGGGCGACTTCGTCCGTACGTATGCACCTCATGGCCTCATGAAAGACGGTACCGGACTTGCCTACCTTCAGGAAGGGCGCAACAAGTACCACGTGACGCTCAACCTGGAGAAGAAGGAAGGGCGTGACATGCTCATGGCCCTTGCGGGGCAGGCGGACATTCTCATCGAGACCTACCCGACGGGGGTGATGGAAAAGTGGAAACTCGGCTACGAAGATCTCGCCAAGGCCAACCCGAGGCTCATCTACTGCTCCATCACGAGTTTCGGCCAGTTCGGGCCGGAGAGCAAACGACAGCAGTTTGATTACGACAATATCGGACAGGCGCGCTCGGGCGTGCAGTACGGCACCGGCGAGGTCCTTCCGGAAGGGAAAACCTACGAGGAGATGCCTCACGCCGTCCCCACGAAGGCCGGTCCCTGGATCGCCTGGTCCGTTTCCGGGACCTTCGGCGCCATGGGTATTCTGGCGGCCGTGCATTACCGGGAGGTAACCGGCGAGGGGCAGCACATCGACGTGGCGACGCCGGAGGCCTACGAGCGTCTCCACGACTACGCCCTTCACTGGTACTACGATCAGAAGGTGCTGAACGAGCGTTTCGGAAGCCTCGATACGGCGCTTTGGCTCTACGGGTTCTTTCCGACGAAGGACGGCGGTGTCTTCCTCGGCGGGCTTCGGCTCGAAATGTGGAAGGCTTTCGTGGATATCATCGGGAAGTACGACGAGTGGAAGGCCGAGGAGTGGACGACCCTGGGACCCTTCACGAAGAAGGACTGGCAGCTCAGGTACCAGGCCATGATCGATGCGGAAACGTCGAAGTACACGAGCGAGGAGCTGGCGCAAAAGGCCGTGGAGTACGCGAAGAGCGGCCGCCTGGCGCCCATCACAACCGTCATCGCGCCGATCGTCTCGCCCTGGGACGCCATGCACGACAAGAACTGGATCGACCGCGGCATGTTCACGCCCGTGAAGGACCCCGTCTACGGGGAGGTCGTCTGCGCCCAGGCCCAGTGGAAGGCGACGGAGACGCCGCCGAGGACGAAGTGGGTCTGCCGTCCCGTCGGCTACGACAACGGCTATGTTTATCTCAAGTATTTCGGATACGGTCCAAAGAAACTGAAGGAACTTGAGAAGAAAAAGATCATTTAAACGGGTTCTGAGTTGACACATCGTTCCGGGATTACAGCCGGGGAGGGGCGAAACGAACCTTCCCCGGCTTTCCCGGATGTCTTGCGCAACTGGCGCAACGATCGCGAAAGTTTCTTGATGTACATCATTTGCAATCATATTATCCGGCGTACTTTCAAGCATGAGTTGCATCAGGAACAGGCAGGCTTTTGACGCGATGCCCTTAAGCCTTTAGCCCGGTATTTCATGCCGTGGACATAGACAGACTTAGAGAGACTTAGACAGACCCAGACAGACTCAGGCAGACCTAGAAAGAACGAAATAAACGAAAATAACGAACCAACGAAATAAACGAAACAACGAAATAAACGAAATAAACGAAAATAACGAAATAGAGGAGGAAGGTATGGAGATCAAAAAGATATGCGTATTGGGTGCGGGGTTGATGGGAAACGGCATCGCGCAGGTGTGCGCGCAGGCAGGCTACCAGGTGGCCATGAGGGACATCGAGCAGCGTTTCATCGACGGCGGCATGAACACGATCAAGAAAAACCTGGCCCGCGAGGTCGAGAAGGGCAAAAGGACTCAGGCCGACATGGACGCCGTTCTCGGCCGGATCAAGCCGACCCTCGATCTCAAGGCCGCGGCCGCAGACGCGGATCTGGTCGTCGAGGTGGTCATCGAGGTCATGGATGTGAAAAAGAAGGTCTACGCGGAACTGGAGCAGATCTGCAAACCCGAGTGCTACTTTTTCACCAACACCTCGGGGCTGAGCATCACCGAGCTTGCCGCGGTGACCAAGCGTCCCCAGAAATTCATCGGCACTCACTTTTTCAACCCTGTTCCCGTCATGAGACTCCTGGAGATCATCAAGGGCTACGAGACTTCCGACGAGACATTGAAAGTGGCCATGGACTGGGGGAAGAAGATCGGCAAGGAAGTGATTGTGGTGAACGAAGCTCCGGCCTTCGCGGTGAACAGGATTCTCTGCCCGATGCTCAATGAGGCCTTTTTTGTCCTCGGCGAGGGGATAGCGTCGGCCGAGGACATCGACAAGGGAATGGTCCTGGGCTGCAATCACCCCATCGGGCCGCTGGCGCTTTCGGATCTCGTCGGCAACGAGACACTCCTTCGCGTCCAGGAAGGCCTCCATAAAGAACTGGGCGATAAGTACAGACCCGCGCCGCTTCTCGTGAAGCTCGTCCGGGCCGGCCGCTACGGCCGAAAGACCGGCAAGGGTGTTTATGATTATACAAAGAAATAACGGCTAATGGCGAAAGGCTTGAGGCTTGGGGCTCAGGGCGAGGGATAAGACCTCCACTTTTCAGCCATAAGCCTTAAGCCCTATGCCCTCAGCCTTTTCAGGAGGAGAAAGAACCATGAAAGAAGTTGTTATCGTATCCGCCTGCCGGACGGCCATCGGGTCCTTCGGCGGCACTCTCAGGGACATTCATCTTTACCGCATCGGCAGCGCGGCGATGAAAGAAGCCGTCAAGCGGGCCGGGATATCGCCGGCTTTGATCAATGATGTCCGCTTCGGTTGCTGCATCGAGCCGTACAACGGGCTCAATATTGCCCGGGTGGCGGCCATGGACGCCGGTATTCCGGAAACATCGACGGCCGTCACCTTGAACCGCGTTTGCATTTCGGGAATGGAGACGGTGATTTCCGGCATGGCCATGATCCAGGCGGGGCTTGTCGATGTGGTGCTTGCGGGCGGCATGGAACACATGTCGGGAGTGGCGTACGCGGTGCAGGCCGCTCGGTGGGGATGCCGTCTCCAGAATCACAGCTTTGACGACATGCTGATCGAAGCCCTCTACTGCGGGTCCCGCCTCCAGCCGGGACTGGAACAAGGCCCCATCAAGGAGGGGCCTATCGTGGACCTTTTCAGGGGGAAGCCCTACATCATGGGCCACACGGCGGAGCTGATTGCCCAGAAGCACAACATCAGTCGCCAGGAGATGGACGAGGTTGCCCTCCGAAGCCACAACAATGTCGAGCGGGCCACGAAGGAAGGTGATTTCAAGGAGGAGATCGTCCCGATCGAGATCCCCCAGAAAAAGGGGAAACCCCCGCTCATGTTTGAAAAAGACGAGCACTACATACCCGGGCTGACCATGGATAGGCTCGCGGCGCTTCCGCCGGCTTTCATCCCGAAGGTCGGCAAGGTCACGGCCGGGAACTCCTCGGGGATCAACGACGGCGCGGCTGCCATGGTCATCATGTCGGCGGCGCAGGCAAAAGAGATGGGCCTGAAACCCATCGCGAGGATCAAGGCCGTAGGATACGGCGCCGTCCATCCGGCGATCATGGGGCTTGGACCGGTACCGGCCGTGAAGGATCTTCTGAAGCGGTCGGGTTTCAAGCTGTCCGACTTCGAGCTCATCGAGTTGAACGAGGCCTTTGCGGCTCAGTACATCGGCGTCGAGAGGGAACTGGGTCTGAACCGGGAGATCACCAATGTCAACGGTTCGGGTTGCGGCCTGGGCCACCCCGTCGGCGCGACGGGCTGCCGGATCATGGTGACCCTCCTTCATGCGATGAAGAAGCGGGGGAAGACGCTCGGGCTTGCCTCCCTCTGCGGGGGCGGCGGCGTGTCCATGGCGACCGCTCTCGAGATGATTTAAGGGAGGCCCCGGATTCGGAGAAAAGGCCTTTCCGTGACCGGGAGCGGCGGCACAGAGTGGTTTTTGGAGCGGTCTGGAATGACCCGCTGAACGCCTGCCCGCAGCGGGTCCATTCCACAGGCGGTGAAAAGGGTTTTTTCAATTTCAAAACATGTTAGAAAGGAGGGTGTATGTCAGTTGGCTGGAGAGCTCTGAACGACGCGGAAAAAGTCAAATTCAATGCGTTAACGCCCGAAAACATCGAGTTCCTGCTGACCCGTTACAACAAGGTCAATCGGTGGGTCATCGCCGACATGATCCGGAGGAGCGCCTACCATTACCCCGACAGGAAGGCTCTCATTTTCCAGGACAAGACTCTCACGTACACGCAGCTGGAGCAGGAGTGCAACCGCACGGCCAACGCCCTCCTGGATCTCGGGATCCAGAAATACGACCGAGTGGCCATCCTGGCGCACAACACGATCCACCACGTCCTGACCTGGCTCGGCTGCTGCAAGGCCGGCGCGGTTTATCTCGCCGTCAACTACCTGCTCCGGGGTCCGGACATCGCCTACTGCATCAATCACTCCGAGAGCAAAGTCTTCGTCGTGGAGGACGCTCTCTACGATCTGGTAAAGGATGTCCTCAAGGACATGCCGACGGTCAAGACTCTCATCTGGTCCAACCAGGGCGCGGGGAAACCGGCCGTCGACAATCGCTTCAGGGATTTCGACGCCTGGATCAAGGCCTATCCCGACACGGAGCCCGACACGGTTCTCCGAATCGAGGACCCCGTCCAGATGACCTACACGAGCGGGACGGAGGCGCTCCCCAAGGGCGTCATCATCAACAACCAGGCGCTGATGGCCCAGTACATGGGGGCCATCATCGACGGGGGTTACAGTGACGACGACATCCAGGTGAACGCCCTTCCCATCTATCACTGCGCCCAGCGCGACGTCTTTCTGAACCCGCTTTTCTGGCTGGGAGGAACGAATATCCTCATCGCTCCCGATATCGGCCAGATCCTAAGGAGCATCGAAGAGTACAGGGCCACCATATTCTTTGCCCCGCCCACGGTCTGGATCGGCATGCTGCGGCACCCCGACTTCGACAAGCGGGACATCAAGAGTCTCAAGAAATGCTACTACGGGGCCTCCATCATGCCTGTCGAGATCCTCAAGGAGATGCTGCTGAGACTCCCCGGGGCGCAGATATACAACTATTACGGCCAGACGGAACTGGCGCCCTACCACACCATTCTGAAGGCCAAAGACGCGCTCAAGAAACTCGGCTCGGCCGGCATGGGCGGGCTCAACATGGAGACGAGACTCGAGGACGACAGTTACGTCCCCATCACCAAGCCCGGCATCCCCGGCGAGATCTGCGGGAAGGGCCCGCACGCCATGATGCTCTACTTCAAGGATCCGGAAAAGACCGATCTCGCCATGACGGGCGGCTGGTTCCACTCCGGTGACATCGGCATCCTGGACGAGGACCGTTACATCGAAGTCGTCGACCGCAAAAAAGACATGGTGAAAACGGGAGGCGAGAACGTGGCCACCCGGGAGGTCGAGGAGGCGATCTACAAAGACAGCCGGGTCCAGGAGGTCGCCGTCGTCGGCGTGCCCCATCCCAAGTGGGTCGAGGCGGTCGTGGCGGTCATCGTCCCGAAAAAAGACGCCATGATCTCTGCTGAGGAGATCATGGAGCATTGCCGCAAGCAACTGGCGGCCTTCAAGGTTCCCAAGGGAGTTGTTTTCGTCGACGCGCTCCCCAAGACGCCGACGGGGAAGATCCTGAAGCGTGACATGAGGGTGACTTACAAGAATATGTTCGAGAAAGGCTGATGGCCCTGTGACGCGGGCTCCATCCTGAACACCCGCGAAGCAGTTGAAACAAGCCGGAATGGCCTTCCCCCGTTCCCCGCGACGAGACCGGGGGAAGGCCCGTTTCCCGGGAGATCCGCCGATGGTCGATGTTCTGCTCGTCAATCCGCGCTTCAACGGCCGGTCGGAACTCCCGCCGCTCGGGCTCCTTGCCATCGCTTCCGTTCTTTTAAAAGAGGATATCGGTATCGAGGTCATCGATCTCGATCTGGGCACGTCCGATGCCGCGGGTCGTGTTCTTTCGGAGGCGCTGGCCCGCAAACCCGGGGTCCTGGGCGTTTCCGCCATGACGGACAGTTTCCAGTCCGCCCTGGATGTCTGCCGGAAGGCGAAAGCTGCGGATCCCGCTGTTTTGACCGTCATGGGTGGGATCCACGCCACGGTCCTTCACGACACCCTGCTGAGGGAGCATGAGGTCATCGATGCCGTTGTGCGGGGCGAGGGGGAAATCGCTTTTGCGGAACTCGTCAAAAGATTCCTCGGCGGCCATGATTTGGGCGGTACAGAAGGCGTCTCGTTCCGGCGGGAAGGAAAAATCGTCTGCGGAAAGGATCGAGATCTCATCGGGGATCTGGATTTCCTTCCGCCTCCCGCGCACCATCTCGTCGAAAACGGGAGTTACAAGACACGGAACATCTCATCGAGCAGGGGCTGCGCCCGCCGTTGCGCCTTCTGTTCCATCCGGGCCCTCTACGGGGCGCGGGTCAGGGCGAGGGGCGTGGAGAGCGTCGTCTCCGAGATAGAAGCCCTCGTCGGGCTCGGCGCGAAGAGGATTCTCTTCACCGACGACAACTTCACCTTCAGCCTTCCCCGCGTGAGGGATATCTGTAACGGGATCGTGGAGAGGGGTTTCCACAGGGAGGTTGAGTTTTTCGCGGAGGGGAGAATCGATGACATCTGCCGGGACCCCATCATGGCGGGCATCATGAGCAACGCCGGGTTCCGGGGTCTTTATGTCGGCGCCGAGTCAGGGTCGGAGGAAATCCTGCGGTACTATCGCAAGGACATCTTACCTGACGACATGCTCCGGGCCGTTTCCATGTGCGTCGAGCAGAACCTGACCCCCGTTGTGAATTTCATTCTCTACGGCCCCATGGACACGGCGGACACCATCCGTCAGACCGTTGCTCTTGCGAGAAGGATCTTCGAGATGGGGGCCGAGATCGCCTACGCGGAGGCGATTATCCCCTATTTCGGGACGCCGCTCCAGGCGTGGCTCGTACGGGACGGCAAATTCCGCCGCTCCGGGGATGTCTATTATTTTGACTCTTACCGGGGAATGGACATCGACTCTGTGCTCCGTCTCACGGCGCTGGCGAGACGCCTGGCCCGTTTCGTCCATGGGGAACATCCTCTCTTCGGGATGAGGCGGGTTTACTATGAAATGGGTTTTGTGGACGAGCTTCTGGCACGCCTCTTTCCGACCGCTCTTGAAGGGACCTTGCAGAAACTGCGGCGGGAGGGCACCCGCAGCGAGGAAGCGGAGCAGCTCAGGCTTGAAGTAATGGCGGTGATAGGCGGCCTTCAGTAAGAACGTTGTGAGATAGGGCTTTTAGCCCTTAGCCTTGAGCCTGATGCCTGCCGCTTTGCGGCATGACTTAGACAAACGAAACAAACGAAACAAACGAAGTGGCCCTCCGGGCCATACACCAAAAGGACCAGACCCATGATCAAAGAGATCATTATTGACGGAATCCGGATCGCCTCCTGGGTGAACGACGCGGGCTTCGTCGATGGGCGAAAGTACCTCGTTTTCATCCACGGCTCCGGCGGGGAACATACACTTTGGGAAAGCCAGTACAGGGCGCTGGAAGGTGATTTCAACATTGCGGCCGTCAACCTCCCCGGCCATGGCCTCTCCGGTGGCGGGGGGGAAAAGGATGTGATGGCCTATGTGGAGTGGGTGAAGAAGATGATCGCCGGGCTCGGTATACGCAGACCGCCCATCCTGATCGGTCATTCACTCGGCGCGGCCATCAGCCTCACCTTCGCGATTCATTACGGTTATCTCCTCAGCGCCATCGTTCCCGTCGGCGGCGGGGTCACGATGCCGGTAAATCCCGCGCTCTTGAGCCAGTTGAAGACGGACCCGGAGACCGTCTACGGGTTGATCGTCAAATTCGCCGTCGCGAAGATCCACCGCGACCGCGTGGGTCCCGGTCTCATCGAGGGGCTCAAGAAAGGAAGCCCGGAGATCCTTCACGACGACCTTTTCGCCTGCGACAAGCTGGATGTGACGGAGGCAGTAAAGAAGATAAGCATCCCGGTTCTCGTTATCTGCGGGGACGATGACAAGATGACGCCGCCCGCGCTTTCGAGGTATATTGCGGACAATGTCCCCGGGGGCAGGCTTGCTTTGATTCCGGGGGCGGGTCATTTCGTCATGAATGAGGAACCGGAGGTATTCAACAACGTATTGAAAGAATTTATTCTTTCACTTCAATGACATAGAATGTTTGGTTTGTATATTACTTGAGGCATTGTTTCACGCCCCTGCTCCGGCATTTCATGCCACAAACGAAACAAACGAAATAACGAAATCAACGAAAAAAATGAAACAGATGAAAAAATCCCGTTTTGAAGATCTTGAATGCTGGAAGGATGCCAGGCTGCTGGCCAAACATGTTTACAGTGCGACTCGCGAAAGAAGTTTCGGGAAAGATGCACTGCTGGCCGGCCGCATCCAGGCCGCCGCGTCGTCGACCATGGCCTACATCGCCGAGGGTTTCTCGAGGAGGACGAAGCAGGAATTCATCACGTTTCTCTATATGGCCGTGTCAACGGCCGCCGAGATCCGGAGCTACCTTTATGTGGCCCTCGATCAGGGTTACATCAGCAAGGCCCGGTTTAACAGGGTTTATGAACAGGCGAACAGAACGGCGGTATGCGTCGAGGCTTTCATCAGGGATCTCCACGGACGGGCCTCTCAGCCTGCCGAAAAGTCCCGGGTGATAAAAAAACGGGCAAAACCGAAGGACAGGGACGACTACATAGACGAATCGGACTACATGGATCAGATAGACTGAGCATCTGTCTTCGGGGGCAATGATGAATTGCAGGGTTTGACCGGGGGCTTCCACCGACAGGCGGGCGCAATGCGTTTCAAAATCACCCTGCCGGGGGCACCGGTAAGGCGGCCGAGTTTGAATTTAAAAAATATGATTACCGTTCAAAACTCGTAACTTATCATTAAATACCGTCTGATGAATCAGACTTTGAAAAGGAGGATGATATAATGAAAAGAGTTTTCCAGCCCGGGGAGTGGTATGAGTATCCGTTACTTATCAAGAAACTGTTGGTCACGCCGCTGGCGTTTGCCCCCAACCAGGAAATTATTTATCGCGACAAGATCCGGATGACATACCGGGATCTCAACGAACGGATCAAACGGCTGGCATCGGGACTTCAAAAACTGGGGGTCAGGAAGGGTGACACGATCTGCGTGTTTGACTACGACAGCAACCGCTACCTTGAATCCTACTTCGCCGTTCCCATGATGGGTGCGGTCCTTCACACCATGAACTGGCGTCTTTCACCGGAGCAGATCCTCTACACGATGAACCACGCCGAGGACGACGTCGTGATCATTCACACCGATTTTCTGCCCATTCTCGAGGCGATCAAGGACAAACTCACGACGGTGAAAAAATTCATCGTCGTCACCGATGACGGCAAAGTGCCCGAAACCAGGATAAAATTTGACTTCGAATACGAGCAGCTGCTCAAGGGGGCCTCCCCGAATTTCGAATTCGAGGATCTTGACGAGAACACAAAGGCCACGACCTTCTACACGACGGGGACGACGGGGCTTCCCAAGGGGGTCTATTTCTCCCACCGCCAGCTCGTCCTGCATACCCTGAGCACGGCTATCGCCCTCGGATGCATCGAGTCGCTGGGAAGGTTCCGCGGCAATGACGTCTATATGCCCCTGACCCCCATGTTCCATGCCCACGCTTGGGGATTTCCCTATATCGCTACCCTTTTCGGCGTGAAACAGGTGTATCCGGGACGATACGAGCCGGAGATGCTTCTGAAGCTGATCCTCGGCGAGAAGGTGACGTTCTCACACTGCGTGCCCACCATCCTTCACATGCTCGTGACGAGCCCCGTGGCCAAGAAAGTCGATCTTTCGAAGTGGAAGGTCGTCATCGGCGGTGCGGCGTTGCCAAGAGGGCTCGCCAAGGCGACGATGGACCTCAACATCGAGGTCTTTTCGGGGTTCGGGATGTCGGAAACCTGCCCGGTTATGACGATTGCCAATCTCAAGCCGCATATGCTGGGCTGGGAAAAAGACAAGATTCTGGATATCATTATAAAAACGGGATTCCCCGTACCGCTCATCGAACTGGAGATCGTGGACCCCGCCGGGAAGCCCATGCCCCACGACGGTAAAACGACGGGCGAGGTCGTGATGAGGAGTCCCTGGCTCACACAGAGCTACTACAAGGATCCGGAAAGGACGAAGGAACTCTGGCAAGACGGCTGGCTCCACGGAGGAGACATCGGCCACATCGATCCCGAGGGTTACCTGACGATCACCGATCGCCTGAAAGACGTCATCAAGACGGGCGGCGAGTGGATCTCGTCCCTCGAGTTGGAAAGCCTGGTCAGTCAGCACCCCGCCGTGTCGGAGGCGGCGGCCATCGGCGTTCCGGATGCCAAATGGGGTGAACGGCCCATGATCGTCACGGTACTCAAACCCGACTTCAAGGACAAAGTGACTCCTGACGACATAAAGGCATTTCTACAGAAGGCCGTTGATGAGGGCAGGATTCCCAAGTACGGGCTTCCCGACAAGTACGCCATCGTGGACGCGATCCCCAAGACGAGTGTCGGCAAGATCAACAAAATCGCCCTGCGGGATCAGTTCGGGAAGTGAAGCGTTCAACACGATATTGAGTTTTGAGTGTAGAGTGGTGAATTGGCGGTAGGAGTTGGTTTCATTTTGCCAATTCAGCATCTGTATATTCAATTCATATCAGAGAGATCGCTCATAATACGAGGCGCAAAGCTGCCGCAGGTCAGGCTGTTCGAGTTGCACCGCGCGGCAGGATAACTCATAACTCAAAACTGTCTGACGTGTCAGACTTTTAAGGAGGATTGTCATGGATTTTAATTTGACAGAAGAGATGAAGATGTTGAGGGACATGACCTACAAGTTTGCCATCCAGGAGATACAGCCGGTTTCCAGGGAATGTGATCTTCAGGAGAAGTACACGCCCGAGATCAGGAAAAAGGCGGCGGAAAACGGGCTTGTCGCGGCCTGGATCCCGGAGCAATACGGCGGACCGGGGGCGGGGTTCCTGGGCAACGCGATCATCACGGAGGAACTCTCCCGCGTGGACATGGGCATCGGCCTCAACATCGCGGCGGCGTCCTTCGGGTGCGAGGGGGTTTACTTCTTCGGCACCGAGGAGCAGAAGCAGAAATACCTGCCGCCCGTCTGCAAAGGGGATGTAGTGAGTGCGGGGGCCTTCACGGAGCCCAACGCGGGCACGGACGTCGCCGGCTACAAAACCAGAGCCGTGAAGGACGGCAACGACTTCGTGATCAACGGAAACAAGATGTTCATCACGAATGGGACCGTCTGCGACTGGATGCTCACCCAGTGCATTACGAACCCGGAAGAGAAGAGACACAGCAGCTTCAGCATGATCATCGTGCCGGCTGATGCGAAGGGCGTGACCCGGAACAAGATTCACGGGAAAATGGGTATCCGCGCCAGCGACACCGCCGAGATCGCTCTCGAGGATGTGCGCGTTCCGCAGGGGAACCTCGTCGGCAAGCCGGGCAGAGGGTTCCATCAGGTCATGCACTTTTTTGATGTGACCCGCATCCTGGTCGCCGCGCAGGGGCTGGGCCTTTCCGTTGCCTGCCTCGAAACCTCGGTGAAGTATTGCAAAGAGAGGACGGCCTTCGGGGCGCCGCTGGCGAGTTACCAGATGTCTATGCAGAAATTCACGGAGATGGCCATTCGCATCGAGGCGCTGAGGGGCCTCGTGTACAAGTCTGCGTGGCTCGTGGACACGGGCAAACCCGACTACACCCTTGCGGCCATGTCGAAGTACTACAGCGGTCAGACGGCCGTCTTCTGCGCCAACGCGGCAGTGGAGCTACACGGCGGCTACGGGTACATCGATGAGTACGATGTCCAGAAGTGGTATCGCGACGCCAAGATCCTCGAGCTCTACGAGGGCACCAAGGAAGCCGAGATCATGACGATCGGCCGGTACCTGGCATCGAAGTAGCCGGGGCGGGATCTGCCCGACTGCAACGGGTGTTTGACGATTTTGGTCAACAAGCGGGGCTCAGGAATTTTCAGACTGAGCCCCGTCTTACAGACAAGCCTGCCGGATAAAAAAATAGACTGTCGTTTTTTTCAAAATTTCGGCAGGCTTCGGCCTGCGACAAAGGAGTGTGCCGATGGCCTTGGAAAACATCATATACGAGAAAAAGGGTACCGTGGCGTACGTCCGGTTCAACCGGCCGAAGAACTTCAATGCCCTTGACGGCGGTCTCATCAAGGATTTCACCAAAGCGATGGAGATGTGCTCCGACGACGACAGCGTCCGCGCGGTCGTCATCACCGGAGAGGGCAAGGCATTCTGCAGCGGCGGGGACATCGCCGTTTTCAGGAGTTTTTTCGATAAGGACCGGGCGGAACCCTTCCGGGAGCTCATCAAGGCCCTGAATCCCGGGATTATCACCCTGCGGAGGATGAAAAAGCCCGTCATCGCGGCGGTCAACGGCGCCGTCGGCGGTGCCGGGATGAGCATTGTTGCGGCCTGCGATTTCAGGATATGTGCCGCCTCGGTACGTTTCCGCGCGGGTTACCCGACGATCGGACTGGTCGGAGACGGGGGTTGGACTCTCTTCGTGCCCCTCCTCGTGGGCTTCGGGAAGGCCATGGAGTTGATGCTTCTTGATCCCATGTTCGACGCGAAGCAGGCCTGCGAAATGGGCCTGGTCAACATGGTCGTGGAGGATGAAAAATTCGCTTCGACGGTGACTGAAATGGCGGAGAGGCTTGCCGGCGGCCCGACGAAGACCTATGCGATCATCAAGGAAAACCTCAACGCTGCCATGCAGGGACTTCTCGAAAGACAGCTCGAACTGGAGCGGATGGGCATGTACAATGCCGCGAAGACCGAGGACTACGTTGAAGGCGTAAACGCCTTCTTTGAAAAACGCAAAGCCAAGTTTGGAGGAAAATAGAATCAGGCCTTCTGCCCGAGGCCATTAGCCTTAAGCCATAAGCCTAATGCCTGCCGCTTTGCGGCATGACCTAGACAGACTCGGGTAGACTTCGACGGACCGAATAGACAAAACCAACGAAATAAACGAATTTGCGGAATGGGCCAGAAAGACCTCGCCCGGAGGAACGACATGCCTTTCAAAACCATAACAGTTGAAGTCAAGGAGGACAGGATCGGTTTTGTGACGCTGAACCGACCCGAAAGGAAAAACGCGATTTCCGTCGAGATGCGAAAAGCCCTTTCCGACCTGTTGAGGGGCTGGAAGGATGACCCCGGTATCGGAGTGGTGATCTTCACCGGCTCCGGCGACACCTTCACCGCGGGGTTCGATCTGAGCGAATTTAAAAATCCCGCGCTTCTCGCCGAAATTTTCGAGACTTCGGCCCGTTATCACAGGGATCTTTGGTATTTCCCGAAGCCCACGATAGCCGCCATAAACGGACCGGCGCTCGCCGGGGGGTTCGATTTCGTGAAGCTCTGCGATGTCAGGATCTGTTCCCCGAAAGCAATCTTCGGCCACCCGGAAGTCAAGTTCGGCATACCGCCTCTTTTCACGCCGCTTCGATGGATTGTGGGGGAGGGGTCGGCGAGGGATCTGTGCTTCACCGGAAGGCGGATAGACGGTGCAGAGGCACACCGGATCGGTCTTGTGAGCGAGCTGGTCCCGGAGGAGCGTCTGTTGGAGAAAGCCATGGAATTCGCGAGGGTCATGCTCGAGGCCCCCGTGGCGGCGCTGAGGCAGGGCAAGGAATTCATGGTGAACTGTCAGGGTCGTGACTTCGAGTCGTCTTTCAGCGTGGAGCACGACGTCGTCTTCCAGGAGTTCCTGCTGAAAAAGTCATCCGAAGCCCTCAGTAAAAAAGGGTAAAGGGTACAGGGTGTAGAACAAAAGACGCTACAAAATTGGCGCCTGGAAAAGAAAAAAAGAAGCGATTCCAAATCGGAGATCGCTTCTTTTTTTAGACCTTTTGGTGATCCTATTTGAGGGCGCCTAAAATATCCCTCGCGATGATCAGTCTCTGGATCTGGTTGGTGCCCTCGTAGATGGAGCAGACCCTGACGTCGCGGGCGTAACGCTCTACGGGGTACTCGGCCGTGTATCCGTAGCCGCCCAGTATCTGGATGGCGTTGTAGCAGGCCCTCTCCGCCGCTTCCGTTGCGTAGTATTTTGCCATGGAAGCTTCTCTTCCGAAATACTTGCCCTGTTCCTTCTTGAAGGCCGCATTCATGAGGAGCAGCCTCGCCGCCTCCAGCTCCGTGTAGGATTCGGCGATCATCCACTGGATGGCCTGGAAGTTCGTGATCGGCTGGTCGAACTGGACACGGTTGATGGCATACCGTGTGGCGTAGTCTATGGCGGCAAGCCCGCAGCCGAGCCCGAGAGACCCGATGCCGATTCTTCCACCCGCCAGCTCACCCACGGCAACGCGGAACCCGTCGTTGAGTTTACCCATGAGTGCCGTCTTGGGGACGCGGCAGTCTTCGAAGACCAGCTCGTTTGTGATCGACGCGTGCTGACCCATCTTGTGCTCCGCGCGGCCCACCGTGAAGCCCTTCGTTCCGTGCTCAATGAGGAACGTACTGATATTCTTGCCTTTCCTGCCCTTCGGGTCCGTAACTGCCCAGACAACGAAGACACCGGCGTACTCGGCGCTCGTGATAAAAATCTTGTTGCCGTTGAGCACGTAGGAGTCGCCGTCGTCAATGGCCGTCGTTCTCATTCCCGCGGGATCCGAACCGGCGCTCGTTTCCGTGAGACCGAAGCCGCCGGCGTAATACTCGCCGGAGGCTATCTTCGGGATGTAGGCCCTTTTTTGCTCTTCCGAGCCGACGGCCTGGATGACCTCGCAGACCATGTTGTTCACCGACATGGTCACAGCCGTGGAGGCGCACGCCCGGGCGATTTCAGTGACCGCCAGGCTGAATGCGACGACGCCGGCTTCCGATCCACCATACTCGCTTTTCACGTTAATGGCCATGAGCCCCAGTTCGCCGAGTTTCCGCAGGTTCTTGAGAAAGGTCTCCCGGTCCCCCACCTGATCGAGCTTCGCGGCGACGGGCTCTAGCTCCGACTTTGCGAAATTTCTCGCCGTATCCTGAATCATTTTCTGGGTTTCTGTGAGTTCTAAATTCATGTATGCCAAACCTCCCCTGGGTTATATTTTGTGAGACCTTTGGGGCAGAAGCCTTTTCCAAAGCCCACTTTTTGACATTTTTAGGTTTCTGACAAGCGTTGCGACAAATGGAAAAAAAGAAACGTTCAATAACAATTGGATGCCTGACCTAACGCCTTATGCCCTATGCCTAATGCCCAAGATTTCATACACACATCAAACAGGTGGGTCAAGGGTTTTTATGCGGGAAAATGGACAAAAAACAAAGGTTGGGGAAGGGCCCTTTTGGGGCCCCTCACCAACCTTTCCGGAGTTTCTCAGGTTAGCTCTCGATTAGTTTCTTGATGGCCGCGGGATACTCCACCTTCTGGGGCAGGAAGATCAGCTCTGCATCGACGAACTCCCTCAGCACGAAGAGTTCCCTGTAGGTCGGAGGCTTCGTTTCACCTTTCACGTTTTTCACGTTCAGGGCGAATCCGCAGTTCTCCTGGATCTGCTGCACCGTTACACCGGGGTGGAAGCTTTCGAGGAAGATCTCACCGTTGTTGTCGAACTTGTAGACACCCATGTTGGTCACGACGGCCACGGGGCCGCTGTCCGCGAAGGGAGTTCCCTTCCAGACTTCCTTCTTGGGTCTCCACTCGTTTTTCTTGAAGTCCCAGCACCACCAGCCGGGGGTCGTGGTGTACTCGTTGCGCTCCAGGAATCTCCTCTTCTCCTGGAGGATGATGTAAGCCACCCTCTTGGACATCGTGCCGATGTCGGAGTTGCCTCCGGACCCGGTGAAGCGGTGCGCGGGCTTGTAGTAATCACCGATCGAGGTTACGTTGACGCCGCCGTACTTGTCAATGGCCGCGCCGCCGAGGAACCCCAGGGTAACGAAGCCCTGCTGGAGGAAGAACCCGAAGGTGTCCACGAGGCCGCCCAGCGATGAGCTCATATTGGCCGCCCTCTGGTCGCAGACCGACATGGGGACGTGCATCGTCTTTCCGTCGCAGATCCCCGCCTCATAGATGAGCAGCGCATGCGGCGCGTTCAGCATGTTCGCCGTCATGATCCCCACCATGGGAAGACCCGTGCCGGCGAAGACGATATCGTCATCGCGGACCTGGTGGGCAATCTGGATGGCCATCAGCTCAGGCAGAATGAACTCGCCCGGCTTCGCAGCCTCATCGGGAATCTTGTCGATCAACTCCATCAATTGTTCCACTGTTTTAGCCATAGTTTATTCCCTCCCTTTTTTAGTAACCGCTTCTTGCGACGGGCAGAGGCATCTTCATCCTGGGGGCAGGCTTCTTGCCTCTGAGGATCCTGGTGCTGTAACCGGTCGTGCTGTCTGCCTTCAGTTCGAGCATCCTCTTGGCGCCGACCTTGATCATGACCTCTTCCCAGCTCTTCGGTCCGAAGACCCAATCGTCGAGCCACTTCTTCAAGTCCTCGGGATTCCGGGATGCGGCGTCCATGCCTCTCATGAACGGGGCGTCGTAGTCGTAGTAGAAGGGCACCGCGCTCGGGTAGCCTCCCCAGGGAAGCTCCACGATGGCATCCACGACGAAGTAGGGAATCTGGTTGTTTTCAGGGTTCTTTCTCAGATCGGCTTCGGGCGTGAGCTCTTCGCAAACGACGATGACCTTGTCGGCGGCGAAGCAGATCTCCTTGTCGATCGTCCCGATCCCGCGCCATCTCGCCGTCCCTTTCTCACCGCACTGGGCCACATGAATGACCGCCACGTCCAGTCTCGCGGCGGGAAGCAGCATGACGTTGCCCGCGCCGTAGAATGGGTCCGCCATTTCCTGGAATTTGATTTTCGGAATCTTGGGGTCTTTGCCCCTCAACCCGGCTCTACCGAGGGCGTCGTATTTGGTGTTGTAGAGGTCCGATCCCTGGGGCGCGTAATAGGGGATAAACGGAGCACCGATCGCGCCTGCGAGGAACCGCATGGCCATGGCGCCATGGGAGTAATCCTCGAGGATCATTTTCCCAGCCTTGTAGTTTCTTTCCAGGTTGACGTCCAGTTTGCCGGCCATCTCGCCCCAGCCCATCCAGTCCGTCTCGTAGATTTTGATTGCCCCTACGGCGTTGAGGATCCAGGAGCATGCGCTCCCGTGCCGGTCCATACAGTGGACGTTCTTGATGCCCTGCCGAACCATCTCCCAGGCGACGGCTGTCGGATTCCTGTTCATCGCCGTGAATCCGCCAAAACCGATCATACATCCATCTTTGATGTACGTCTTGACGGCCTCCTCGAGTGACATGACTTGGGCCTTTTTTGTTGCTCCACGTTTAAGCATTGTTACCTCCTTTTTTTACCGGTGAATAAATGCCTCTGATACTGATCACGATGTGATAAAACATGAAACTCGGGAAAACGACGTTTCAGATGGTAGAACTCACCCCCCTTCTTGATTGGAATAAAAAGCGCGTAGAATCAACTCAATTGCGATTCCGGTGCTTTCGCGAGTGCTCTTTCCCTGAACCGCCGGGCAGGGCGGCCTGTGGGCGAAATCTTACGTATATCGGATTGTGCTTCTTTTCTTCTGAGGTTGTGATTACTCGATGAACCCTGTCCGCTATCGTTAGTCGTCGACGATCAAAACTGAAAGCGGTTCAAAAAGCCTTTGCGACTTTCTGATCGTTCAGACGGCAGAGGTATCCGCCTCATGGCGTGTATGTTTGTTTGCAGAGGGCGGGGTGTTTCGCCGTGGTGAAAACCGCCCTCCTTGAGAGCATTTATGTACCAGCCGCTTTATATTTTATCCCGTCGCGACTGTCAAGAAAAAATTGGAATTTTAGTGGCTGTGATGGACCGCCGATCGGGCCGGCGTCTCCAGGGCGTGCCCGGGTGTATGCGGGGGGAAATGAATCGGAAAATAAAATTTGGGCTTTACTCTGACGTCTGCCGCTGGTATATTTTAACATCATTTTAATACCTGTCTTTTTTAGGGGAAGCCGATTCACATCTCCCGCTGAGTCGTTTTTTCGTTTCCTTTTTCGGAGAATGACCATCGGAAAACAAGCTGCCGGCGACATTTATGTCACGACTGCCGTGACATGGAGGTCATTATTTATTCATTCTTATATTCAGCGGTTTGGAAGAAGTTGCATCCGGGCTGTCCTGTTTTTGTAACGGCATCGAGGTGAAAACGTCATCAAGCAGAATTTGAATTCAGTCGATTACGACGAAAAGTGAATAAATACGATATATTGAAATTCTAATCTTTTTTTGTCAATGTGGCAAGGCCATTCCTACTGAGGAATAAACAGTAAAGAAAACAGAAAATCTTACGATTTCAATACAATAGGATTTCAAAGCAGCCGGCGGGGCAGCGTTGGAGACGAATGCCGTTTTTTTATTCTCGAGGGCATCTTGTCGTTACCCGATCTCCTATTTGAGTACCAAGCAAGTTATTGATTATAAAGGATTATATTTGAATAGTATTAGAAACATCTAATACTTTCTTCGTAGGAAAGTCGTAAGTAATTCCGGGTGTAAAAACATACTTTCGTCGTATTGATTTCGGGAGGGTGAATACTTAAAATTTATCAACAAGAAAAAGTTAAATGAGCGGTATACGTTCAGATTAATAATCAATAAATAATGCGACAGGTTACAAAACATCGGAAGGTTGGACTCATGAAAAAACGTTGCGTTGGTAGCACGGTGGTTGTTTTATTGCTTGCGCTCCTGTTTTTTGTTCCTTTCACGCACGCGCAGGAGACGAAGGCCGCGGCAGACAAAAAGGACGTTAAGGGGGAGATGCCCGCTGACACGGACAGCTACGTCATCGGGCCGGAGGATTCTCTTTACATCCATGTGTGGCGGGAGGAGTTGCTGACCAGGACGGTCCCCGTGAGGATGGACGGGAAAATTTCCCTGCCCGTGGTCAACGATGTCCAGGCGGCGGGTTTGACGCCCCTTCAGTTGAAAGAAGCCCTGACAGAGCAGTTGAAAGAGTTCGTGGATAACCCCGAGGTTTCCGTCATTGTCATGGAGGCGAACAGCTACAAGGTCTACGTCTCCGGCGAAGTCAGGACACAGGGCGTCCTCCGCCTCAGGACGGAGACTACCATCCTCGAGATTATCCCCATGGCGGGCGGATTCACCGAGTGGGCGGACAAGTCCGACATCACCATCATCCGGAAGGAAAACGGAAAGGAAAAGAGGATCAGGGCGAACTACAACCGGATCGTCAAGGGGAAGGATCCCGCAATCAAATTGAAGGCTGGCGATGTCATCGTTGTAAACTGAAAAAGGAGGGGCATGGAGGTGAAATTATCTACCAAGAGTCTCATGGCGGTTTTCGTCATTCTTGTGTTTCTGGCCGGGGCCCCGGTGGAAGTCCAGGCGCAACAACGGCAGCAACAGCAGCAGCCGTCTGCGTTGCAGGCGATCCCGTTCAGGTTTCAGCCTTACATAACCGTGCAGGAGGTCTATGACAGCAACCTCTTCCTTTCATCGAATAACCGGACCCATGACTGGATAACGACGGTCACCCCCGGTCTTCGCGTCAGTCAGCAGGATGCCTTTACGGGGATACTTCTGGATGTCAACGGCGGCTACAACTGGTACGCGAACAACAGCGATCTGGATTTCTGGAGCCTTCTCGGTAATCTCGAGGCCCGGTACAGCCCGAACCGTTACTGGAACTTAAGGGTGCGGGAGTATGCGATCCGGTCCGAGGACCCGAGGGAGCGTCAGTTCGGCGGACAGTACGACCAGTATTACTCAACCCAGAACCAGAACCGTTCGATCTATTTCCGGAACATCGTGGAGCCTTCCATCGAATACCTCTTCGCCCGCGACAGTTCCCTGCGGGTCGCCTACGTGAACAATTACTACGACAACAGGGACCCCCTCACGGAAGACAGTACATCGAACGCGGGAAACGCGACCCTCACGTACTGGTTCAATGTCCGAAACGGTGTAACGCTGGATTACCGCTACGAGCAGATCAATTATGACATTTCACCCGATCAGAAGAACAATGACATAAGAGGCCGGTACACCCACCGGTTCAGCCCGGCCACTTCCGTCTTTGCCGAGTATCTTTATCAGATCCGGGACTACGATGACCCCGGTACGGATTACGTGGTTCACTCTCCGAGTGCCGGTATCCAGCATGCCTTTTCGAGGACACTCTCGGGTCTTCTGCAGGTGGGTTACTATTATGCGGATCCCGATGTCGGGGACTCACGGGACGGGCTTACCGTAAATACGAACCTTTCTCTGCGCAGCGAGTTGACGACGTACACCCTGTTTGCCATCGGCGGGTACCGCGAGGAATTCCAGACCGCGGACAACTCCGGCTTCATGGAGTACTACAGGGGAGGGTTAACGGTGTCTCACAGGCTCCTGCAGCGTCTGACCCTGAACCTGGGTGCGGATGCCGAGCGGGACAAGTACGCGGCTACCGATGAAAAAGCCTGGCTTTACACCGCCAGAGCGGGAATGACTTACCAGATTCTCAGGTGGATGAACATCGAAGCCGGTGTCGCTTACACTGAAAGCGATTCGAATATTGAGAGTAACGATTATACGGATTGGAGGGGCTTTATCAATCTTACATTGACTTACGGCGACGCCCCCCGTCCCACACCCGCAGCCACCACCGCGCGGTAGGAGGTGGCGTAGCGTACACGCAATTATTACCTGCCGCCTTGCGGCATAGACCAGAAGGACCAGACAGACCCAAAAAGGAGCAGGCCCCCGGCCTGGACTTTTGAGATGATCAATCCCAACAAAGCCTTTAACATTGACGACTACAAGGAAATTGTTTTAAGACGCCTTCCCTATATCATCATCCCGCTGGTGCTGATCTTCGTGGGGGCCGTTCTCTACGCCTTTCTGGCGCCCAAAACCTATGAGGCGAAGACCCTGATCCTTGTGACGCCCCAGAGGGTGCCGACGGAGTTTGTAAGGACGACGGTGACTTCAAGAATCACGGAAAGGCTTGCGTCCATCGAGCAGGAGATCACAAGCCGCACCAGCCTCGAACCCATCATCAGGGACAACAACCTCTACCCCAAACTGACGAGGTCACTGCCGCTGGAAGATGTTGTTGCTGTCATGCGCAAAGACATCAAGGTGGAGATCGCCAGAAGCGATAGGAATGACTCAGGTGGGTATTTCACCATTGCTTATTCCAGCAATGATCCCAAGACGGCGGCAACGGTGACGAACAGGCTTGCGGATCTCTACATCGAGGGGAACCTGAGAATCAGGGAACAGCAGGCCAAGGGCACGACGGACTTCCTGAAAGATGAGCTGGATGCGGCAAGGGGGAAGCTCGAGGAGCAGGAAAAACTCATAACCGGCTTCAAGAGGAAGCACACGGGGGAGCTTCCGGAGCAGCGTGATACGAATCTTCAAATGCTGACACAGCTCCAGCAGATCTACCAGAGGACGAGTGAAAGTTTGCGCTCGGCCCAGGACAGAAAGCTCATCATACAGAAACAGCTGACCGACCTTGAATTCCCGGTGATGTCGGCCCAGGCTGAACGGGGGCAGTCGGCAACAGGCCGTCCATCCTCATCTGCTTCACCTGCCAGAACCGGTGCTGTCCAGGAGCCGCAGCTCTACGAGCTTAAAAACCAGCTTGCCGACCTGAGGACGAAATACACGGACAAACACCCCGACATCATAAGGATTAAGAAGAAGATTCAGGAGATGGAATCGAACCAGGACCTCGATTTTCGAAACAACCCCCGCTACAGAGAGCTGAACAGTCAGATCGAGGCCGTTAACCTGGAAATTAAACGATTGCAGGATGAAGAGGCCCGGCTCAAGGGGGAGATCGAGAATTACAGAGCGAGGATCGAGAGGACGGCCCAGCGTGAACAGGATATGGCCTCTCTGACGCGTGAGTATCAGACCACCAAGGAGGCTTACGAAACTCTTCTGAAAAAGAGCCAGGAGGCGGAGCAGGCTGAAAATCTCGAGAGGAGGCAGAAAGGCGAGCAGTTCCGCGTCGTCGACGTTGCCGCTATCCCGGGAAAACCTGTGAAGCCCAACAGGGAACGTGTGCTTCTTCTCGGCCTTATGCTTGGGCTGGGCTCCGGCCTGGGGCTCGCCTTCGTGAGGGAGCAGATGGACCGCTCGTTCCACGATCCCGAGGATGTGGAAGTCGCCCTCGGCATCAAGACCCTGGCCAGCATACCCCGTATTGTCGAGAAAGCAGAAAAGGCCGCATGACACTGCGGCCTGGTTTTGAGTTTTGAATGTTGAATTTTGAGTTGTCAGTATTAACTAAATGAAGAAACCGAAATATGAACGGGGTGATGATGACAGGAGGGACGTAGTTAAACGAACATATAAATTCGCTCTTAGAATAATACAACTTGCGAACAAGCTTCCTAACAGCTCTTTCACATATCCGATTTGGGATCAGCTAATCCGATCGGGGACATCAGTTGGATCGAACGCAGAGGAGGCATCGGCAGGTTTCAGCAGAAGTGATTTCATCTTCAAAATGTCGGTAGCTTCCAAGGAGGCGAGGGAGGCGAATTACTGGTTAAGATTGATTCGCGATTCAGAAATAGCGAAGACAGATGATTTGGCAGAAGAGATCAATGAAGCCATCACTGAGTCAAACGAACTCAAGAAGATCCTTACTTCCATAGTGAAAACATCGAAAGAACGAAAGTGATTTGAATTCAAAACTCAAAACTCAAAATTGCCGCAGGCTTTATTAACTCAAAACTCAAAATACAAAACTATAGAAGGCTGGACCTTCAGCCTATGTACGAAAAATTTTTCAGACTAAGAGAAAAGCCCTTCGAGATCACGCCTGACCCCAGGTTTATATACCTGAGCGACAGTCACAAGGAGGCCCTCGCCTACCTGACCTACGCCGTCAACGAGGGGAAGGGCTTCACCGTGATCACCGGCGAAGTGGGTACGGGCAAGACCACCCTGATCCGGATGGCCATCTCCAGGCTCGACGGGCAGGTCCGCACGGCTTACGTCTTCAACCCGAGGCTGAACACGGAAGACCTCCTGCAGTACATCTGTGACGACCTCGGTATCAAGACGAGACCGAACCTGACCAAGGGCCAGCTCATCTACCTGCTCCATCATTTTCTGCTCGACTGCTACAGGAAGAACGAACGTGTGGTTCTGGTGATCGATGAGGCACAGGCGCTGAACCCCGAACTGCTCGAAGAGGTGAGGCTTCTCACAAACCTCGAGACCTCGACCAGCAAGCTCCTGCAGGTGGTCCTCGTCGGCCAGCCCGAACTGGACAAAACACTGAGCGACCCCAAGTTTCGCCAGCTCAAACAGCGAATCAGTGTTCGCTATCACATAAAGCCCCTTAGTTTGGTCGAGACGGAGGAGTACATCTTAAAGAGGCTCAGAACCGCGGGCGCCCGTCATGAGGTCATATTCGACCCCGCGGCTGTCAGGGAGATTCACGAGCATTCAGGGGGTATCCCGAGGCTCATTAACGTCATCTGCGACAATGCCCTTCTGACGGCTTATTCCTATGAGCGTAAGCTGGTCGGGAAAGCGATTATCAAGGAAGTGGTCCGAGATATGGAAGGCGGGCAGCGCAGGAAGAGCAGGAAAACCCTGTTTTTCATCACCGTTATCGTATTGGTCATCTTCGGCCTTCTCAGTTACCTGTTCGATCCCGGATTTCTTGATTCATGGACGAACAGAATTGAAAGAGCGGTCGCAACGGGCGGTTTGTATAAACAGAAAGTTCAACGGGCGTATTAAGGGATTTATTTATGGGGAAAATGTTCAAGGCCCTTGAAAAGGCCGAACGCGACAAGGGTCTGGAAAAAGAAAAGAGGATTAGTCAGATCGACCGCCAGGAGGTTTTCCAGCCGCCGAGGGCGGATTCCAGGGAACGGGAAATACTGCAGACGCTGAAGATAGCGGGCCGCAGCACCTTTGGCGACGGACTGGTGGTCTGCACCCAGCCGGACTCCATCACCGCAGAGCAGTTCAGGAAGCTGAGGACGCGAATCCTGAGCTTCGATCTCGATGACCCTCTCAGGACCATCATGATCACCAGCGCCACGGAGGGCGAGGGCAAAACAATGATCGCGGCCAACCTCGCAGCGGCAATCTCCTTTGAACTGAACTACAATGCCCTGCTGGTGGACACGGACCTTCGCAATCCCTCAGTGAGTGAAATGTTCGGCTTCAGGCACACGAGGGGGCTTTCGGACTATCTGATCGGCCAGGAGAACATAGCCAACTTTTTCATCAAGACCGGGATCGACAAGCTTACAATCATCCCTGGGGGATCAGGAAAAGATAACCCCGTCGAACTTCTCGGTTCCATGAAAATGGAGAATCTCGTGAACGAATTGAAGTCGCGTTACAGGGACCGCTACATCATTTTCGACTCCTCTCCACTCCTGGCGACGACGGAGCCGAGCGTCCTCACCAAGATGGTGGATGGGATCGTTCTGGTCGTGAGAGCCGGTGTGACGGCCCGGGAAACGGTCCAGCAGGCCATATCACATCTCGACAGTGAGAAAATCCTGGGCGTGGTCCTGAACGACCTCGAGTTCAAGTCGAGCGGTTTGAACGCCCGTTATTTCGGCTCGACGAGCTACTATTACCGTTATCGAAGAGAGCACGGGGTAAAGAAACCGGAAAAACCCTGGCAGAAATATATGTCCTTCCTGCAGGGGTGGAAGGACAAGCATTGACCACGAGGCGCGACCGGTGATCGGCAGTCAGTTCGGAGAGAACAGTTCTGGTTACTCATCACGACTCACTCTCCATTGACCCCTGTTGGCAGTGCTGATCACTTTAGCGTATGCCTCATCGCCACCGTAGTTGTTGTTTATTATAAGGGCGCGTTTTTACAAGCGGTTTTACCTGTCGATGTAATCGAGAGGGCGGAAGCCTGCCCCCGGTTCGCGGCGTTGGAAAAACATATTCTGGAAGGTTGATATAACGTGAACAATGGAATGAGCCGGTTTTCGCATCGCACGACGCTGGGCCTTGCTTTCGCCTTCGTTGACTCCATTTTTGTTATGTTGTCGGTCTTTCTCAGCACCTGGATTCTCACCCGGCAGACAGGGACGGTCCTGCTGGACAGTGATCAACCGACCCTGAAAATTATGTTCCTGATCGTCGTCGTCCAGGTTGCATTCTACTATCTCGATCTTCACGAGCTGCGGAATTTCCGGGAGCGGATCTGGGTGGCCGTACAGATTGTGAAAGCTCTTCTTGTTGCTTCCGTTATACTGGTCGTCGGCTATTTTATATTTCCTGACGCGGCACTGGACAGGCGGGTATTCGGGATCAGCATGCTGATGGTCTTTTACACGGCATTATTCTGGCGGATTTTTTTCCACTGGATTACGGACAAGGCGTTGTTCAAGGAGAGGGTCCTGATCGTCGGGTCGGGAAGCTCCGCTTTAAATATACAGAAGCAAATCATGGATCATGGACAGGACGCGTATGAAATCGTCGGCTTTGTGGATGAAAAGGGAGAACGGATCGGCCAACGGGCCGGAGCCGGTCGTGATCGGGGACTTCAGGCAGATCTCTTCCATCTGCAGCAAAAATAGAATTGACCGTATCATTGTCGCCCTTGACGAGAGACGCGGGAGCCTCCCCGTGGAAGAGCTCCTGATGTGCCGTCTCAGGGGCATCAATGTCGAAGATGGCGTGACCTTCACGGAGAACCTGACGGGGAAGCTCTGCGTGGAGAGCCTGCATCCCAGTTCAATCATCTTCTCGAACGGCATCAGCGGGAGATTCTATACAAGCAAGCTCAAGCGTGTTTTCGATGTCATCGCAGCGCTGATTGGTCTTCTGTTTTTCGGGCCCCTCTGCACGTTGATCGCGGTCGCCATAAAGCTGGACTCGAAAGGCCCGGTCTTCTACAGGCAGAAACGGGTCGGCCGGGATGGACGGGTATTCAGGCTTCTCAAGTTCCGCTCAATGGTGGTGGACGCAGAAAAGGACGGGCCCGTCTGGGCTGTAAAAAATGATGATCGCTGTACCCGTGTCGGGAAGATAATCCGCAAGCTTCGCTTTGACGAGATCCCCCAGCTTATCAACGTACTGAAAGGGACGATGAGCATTGTAGGTCCTCGGCCGGAAAGGCCTGTTTTCGTGAAAAAGCTCGAAAGGGAGATTCCCTTCTATTGTCACCGTCACCTCGTCAAGCCGGGTATCACAGGCTGGGCGCAGATCTATCACCCCTACGGCGCCACAATTGAAGACGCTGTCGAAAAGTTGAAATACGACCTGTACTACATCAAAAATATCAACGCCGTTCTGGACCTGAGGATCATTTCGGAGACGGTGAAAATCGTCCTCTTCGGCAAAGGCTCCAGATAGTAAAAGGGGAGCGAAACCAACGAAGTAAACGAAAGAACGAAACCAACGAAATAAACGAAACCACGAACCAACGAAACAAACGAAACCAACGAAAAAACGAAACAAACGAAATAACGAAATAAACGAAACCAACGAATTAGACGAAGGAAATGAAATGACTTTAAAGGAGCAAATTCGCAAATTCATCCTGGAAAACTTCATCCTCGAAAACCCCGAAGACCTTGTGGACGACGATTCCTTGCTGGAAAAAGGCATCATTGATTCAACAGGTGTCCTCGAACTGGTTGCCTTTCTCGAGAGCGCCTACGAGATAAAGGTTGAGGATGAGGAACTGATCCCGGAAAACCTGGACTCGATCAAAAACATCGTCGTCTACCTGGAGAAAAAACTCAGCCTGCTGGAGAAGCCCGACGAAGCCGAAATCCCCCTCGCCTCCCGCGCATAATCACCGGCCTCAGGCCGCACGAAAGAAACGAAGCAAACGAAATAACGAAATCAACGAATCCGTGAAAATCTCTCGCTTCGAAGACCTCGACTGCTGGCAAGAGGCAAGGATTTTAGTCCGAAAAGTGTATGAAGCGACAGAGGACAAGAGATTCAGTCGGGACTTGAGGCCGGCAGGACAGATCCAATCCGCCGCCACCTCCTCAATGGCAAACATCGCCGAGGGCTTCATCAGGAAGTCTAACAAGGAATTTATACAATTTCTCTACATTGCGATGTCATCATCGCTGAAGCCAGAAGCCATTTATACGTGGCTATGGATCTGGGCTATATTGATAAGGGAAACTTCGAATCAATATATGATCAGGCAGACAAAGTCGGACGAATGATATCGAACCTCATAAAATACTTGCGCAGCCTCCAAACGAAACCAACGAAATAAACGAAACAAACAAACCAACGAAATAAACGAAATAAACGAACCAACGAAACCAACGAAACCAACGAAAGAACGAAACAAACGAAATAAACGAAATAAACGAACCAACGAAACCAACGAAAGAACGAAACAAACGAAACAAACGAAATAAACGAAAAGAACGAAACCAACGACCATGCTTCTACAAAACTTTCTTGAAAACTCCGCTCGACGCCATCCCGACAAGGTCGCCCTCATATGTAAGGATGCCCGCCTGACCTACGCCGAAATCAACCGCCGCGCCGATCGGGTCGCCTCACTCCTCCGATCACAGGGGATCAAACGAGGAGATCGTGTCGCTATCTTCCTGGATAACTCGGTTGAATCGGTCGTATCCCTTTTCGGTATCCTGAAAGCCGACGGGGTATTCCTGATGTTGAGCCCTCAGCTCAAGGCACCGAAGCTGGAATACATCCTGAACAACTGCGGAGCGAGGGCCTTCATCTCGGACGTCAGCCGGCTCAACGCTGCTGCAGGTGTTTTGCCGAACACGTCGGGTCTCGGATGTGTCGTTTTCGTTGGCGACAGGGGTAAGATCAAACCGGGCATACACAATCATTTGATCGACTGGCAGGAAATAGAGAACCTGAAAGATGAACCTGCAGTGAAACCGGCAAATATTGACCTTGACCTCGCCTCCATCATCTACACCTCCGGCTCCACCGGGAACCCCAAGGGTGTCATGCTCACTCATTTCAATATGGTCTCGGCAGCGACATCCATCACGACCTACCTCGAAAACGTGCCGGACGACATTGTCATCAACGTCCTGCCGCTTTCCTTCGATTACGGCCTCTACCAGGTACTGATGGCCTTCAAATTCGGGGGGACCCTTGTCCTCGAGAGATCGTTCGTCTTTCCCTACGAAGTCCTCAAAAAAATGGTTGAGGAAAAGGTGACAGGGTTTCCCGGCGTGCCGACGATCTTTGCCATTCTTCTCCAGATGAAGGATCTGAAGAAATACGACCTGGGGTCTTTGCGATACATCACGAACACAGCGGCGGCACTGCCTGTGACACACATACAGCAGATTCGGGAAGCGTTTCCGCAGGCGAGGTTATATTCCATGTATGGCCTGACGGAGTGCAAAAGGGTTTCATATCTGCCGCCGGAAGAGCTGGATCGCAGGCCCGATTCAGTTGGTCGCGGCATGCCGAACGAGGAGGTCTGGATCGTTGACGGAGAAGGCAACAGGGTGGGGCCCGGGGTGACGGGCGAGCTGGTCGTCAGGGGTTCCAATGTTATGAGAGGATACTGGGGGGACCCGGAAGCATCGGAGCGAATCCTTCGGCCGGGTATTTTCCCGGGTGAAAAGATCCTGTATACCGGCGACCTCTTCAGAATGGATGAGGAGGGGTTTATCTACTTCGTGGGGCGTAAGGACGACATGATCAAGACCCGGGGCGAGAGGGTGAGCCCCAAGGAAGTGGAAAACGCCATTTACGAAATGGAAGGTATCGCCGAAGTGGCCGTGATCCCCGTGCCCGACGACATCCTGGGCAGTGCCATCAAGGCCTATATTGTGGCCAGGAACGGCTATCATCTGACGGAGAAGCAGCTATTTCTACACTGCAAGAAAATGCTCGAGGAATTCGCGATCCCGAAATACTTCGTCTTCCGGGATTCTTTGCCCAAAAACCCCTCCGGCAAAATCGACAAGTTAGTCCTCAAACAGGAATCAACATTGCTCCCTTCGACAGGACAAACGAAACCAACGAAATAAACGAAACAAACGAAATGAACGAAAGAACGAAATCAACGAACCAACGAAACCAACGAACTAACGAAATAAACGAAACAAACGAAAGAGGCGAAAAAGACCGTTATGACAATTTGCAAAACATGTGTTCTGCCCGAATCCTTCCCCTCCATCGCCTTTGACTCCGACGGCATCTGCAACTACTGCCGTTCCTTCCAGAAGGAAAAGGATCACGAGGGTGTCAGGGACAGGTACCGGGAAAAATTTGAATCTCTGCTGAAGAAGCAACGCGGCGCGAGGGACTACGATGTCCTGATGGCCTACAGCGGCGGGAAGGACAGCTCCTACACGCTCGACATCTTCAAGAATCACTTTGGCCTCAGGATTCTGGCCTTGAGCTTTGATCACGGGTTCCTTTCACCGTTCGCCATGCAAAACATCAAGACGGTGGTCGAAAGGCTCGGGATAGACCACATTTTTTTCAAGCCGAACTTCGAATTGATGAAAAGGCTCTTCGTCGTATCGATCAGCGAGAATCTGTATACGAAAAAAGCGCTCGAACGGGCCAGCACGATCTGCTCTTCCTGCATGAACATGGTCAAATTTATCACGTTGAAAATGGCCCTTGAAAAGGAAATCCCCTACATCGGCTACGGCTGGTCACCCGGTCAGGCGCCCGTGCAGTCGGCTGTCATGAGGACGAGCGTTCCCTTCACGAAGGCGACACAGAAAGTCCTGTTCGAGCCCCTGTATGCGAAATTCGGGGATGAGGTGAAACCCTACTTTCTCTCCGAGGAGATGTTCAGGGATGGCGAGAAATTCCCGTACAACGTCCACCCTCTGGCATTCCTGGAATATGATGAGGGGAAGATTTACAAGCGCATTAAAGAATTAGGCTGGGAGCCCCCGACAGATACCGACCCCAATTCCACAAATTGTCTGATGAATGCTTTTGCCAACAAAGTTCATATCGAGCAGTGCGGTTTTCACCCCTATGCTTTCGAGGTTGCCGGCCTTGTCCGCATGGGCGTCATGTCCCGTGAGGAAGGCCTGAGCAGACTCAACAAATCCGGCGACGAGAAAATCATCGATGCCGTCCGCACCAAACTCGGCCTATCCTGAACGGATAGAGTTATGAGTTTTGAATGTTGAGTTTTGAGCTATGAAATGATTGAAATAAATTCTTTAGCCCTTGCCTGGCATTTCATGCCATAAACGAAATCAACGAACCAACGAAATAAACGAAACCAACGAAACAACGAAACCAACGAAATCAACGAAAAAACGAAATCAACGAAATAAACGAAACAAACGAAATAAACGAAATAAACGAAACAAACGAAATAGACCTTGCGCTCGTTTCGCTTCATTCTTCTCGCAATACTTATCCTGGCGGTCATCCTGGTCGGGAAAATCTATTACGACACCTACACCATTGAAGTCAGACACTATCAAATCATCAATAGCCGTCTTGCCCATGCGTTAACCGGCAAAAAGATCGCTTTCATATCTGATCTTCATTCTAAAACAATCGGCTCTCGTGAAGAAGAAGTTTTATCCATTCTGCAGAGGGAGAAACCCGATTTCATCCTTCTGGGAGGCGACTACATCTCATTCAATGGGCCCTATGAGCCCGTCATATTGTTTTTCAGCCATTTGCGAAATGCATACGCGATAATGGGAAATTCGGATTATTACAACGAAAACGGTTCCTGTGTTCTCTGTCATCAGGGCAGATCTCAGAAGCTGAAGGTCGAACAAAACGTGTATTTCTTGAGAAATTCGAGCATCTCTCTTGGAAGTGGAGATAAGAGATTCAACCTGGTGGGCGTGGATGATCCTGTAAATGAAAAGGACGATATCGCGAAAGCCATGCGAAAGGTTGACCGTAATGCGCCGACAATTTTACTCGCTCACTCTCCGATTATTTTCCAGAACGCTGTGAAGGCCGGGGTCGATTTAGTTCTGTCCGGGCATAATCACGGGGGGCAGGTATCATTTGCGAAATATTTGAAAGGGAGGATGCTGATTGATCAGTCTTTCGAATATCTGGAAGGGTTTTTCCAGAAAGGCAATACCCTGATGCATGTCAGCCAGGGTATTGGAAACAGCTTTTTGCCTTTCCGCTTGGGTGTACGTCCTGAGGTCACATTCTTTGAGTTCCCTGACGAAACATCGACAGGTTCATCTACATCGATGATGGTATCCGACATGTCGTTAGAAAAAAGGTTTACAGGCTTTTCTGTCACGAACCTGGCGGCCCTTTTTGATCTCTTTGGCCTGCTCACCAAGCCTTATGGGATAAAGCACCGCGTGAACCCGGCGGGAAAACTGTTCGACTTTGAGACGGAAGCAGAGTTGGAATATCTGAATTGGGAATGTCATAAATGGTTCGAGTTTTCGGATAAAAACGCAACCTCCGGTAAGAACAGTCTCCAGGTGACGCTGCCGCCAGGGCAGTACCCCGGTATCAAGTTTATTGATATTGAAAAAAATTGGTCATCCTATAGACAGTTAAATATGAATGTATTCAACCCGTCATCAGAACCTTTTACATTCCACGTGCGGATTGACGACAAGAAAAGCAGATGGGAATACGAGGACCGATATGATCGTGATTTCAAAGTTCAGAAAGGGATGAATCATATCTCCATCCCGCTGGAGTCTGTGAAGGCAAACATCACTCCCCGCGCTCTGGATTTATCGCACATAGAGCGCCTGATGCTATTTATCCCCGGCAACGATAGAAAGCGAACCTTCTACCTCGACAATATTCGTCTCGAATAGCCACGAGAAACCTGTGGTTTCAGTTATGAGTTTTGAGTGTTGAGTTAGTTTACTTTGGACCCAGTACCCGATACCCTGAACCCCGGCGAGCCGGGCCATCGACCGAATAGACCGAATAGACTGAACAGACCGAATAGACCAGAACAACTCATAACTGGAGCAAGCTGAGTCTTGCGACTCATATGTGTGGAATAGCTGGAATAGTAGACCATAGTCCCCCTGAGTCCAAGGAGTCTCTCCTCCGTCGGATGCTCGGCCTCATTCGCCATCGCGGGCCGGACGCCTTCGGCATTTATATGGATGAGGATGTCGGTCTCGGTTCTGCCAGGCTACGCATCCTTGATCTGACCGGTGGCGACCAGCCTATCCATAACGAGGACTGCTCCGTATGGATTGTTTACAACGGGGAAATCTTCAATCATCCGGAACTGCGTGAGGATGTGGAAAAAAAAGGGCACAGATTTTACACGCGGTCGGACACGGAAGTTCTTGTTCATCTCTACGAGGAGATGGGCACGGATCTCTTTCATCGGCTGAACGGTCAGTTTGTCATTGCCATCTGGGACCAGCGCAGGAAGACATTACTGCTGGCACGGGATCGTCTCGGGATCCGGCCTCTCTTTTATCATCTGGATAACAACCGATTGTGCTTCGGCTCTGAGATCAAGACTCTGTTTGCCGATCCCGATATCAAGCGGGAGATTGATGTCCGGGCACTCTCTGACATTTTCACTTGCTGGTCGACTTTCGGGGCGGATACGGCATTCAAGAACGTTTACCAGCTGCTCCCCGGCCACTACGCGATATTCTTTAATGGTAAATTTTCGATTCATAAATATTGGCAGTTATCATTTGCAAGACAGTCTGATTCGGACGAAGAAAGGCCAATCTCCGGGCTGGTCGAAGAGTTAACTGCGCTACTTTATGACGCCACGAAAATCCGCCTCAGAGCGGATGTCCCTGTTGGGGCGTACCTCAGTGGCGGCCTCGACAGCACGTATGTAACGTCTTTGGTGAAGAAGCATTTCAATAATCAGCTTCGTTCATTTTCGGTCAGTTTTTCAGATGAGCGCTTCGATGAGGCGCCTTTCCAGGAAAGGGTTGTCCGAGGCCTTGGCACGGAGCACCGGATGATCCGCTGTACAGAAAGAAACATCGGCGATAATTTCCCCGGGGTCATCTGGCATACAGAAATTCCTGTTCTGAGGACGGCACCGGCGCCGATGTACCAGCTTGCGCGTCTTGTCCGCGAGAATGGGTTTAAAGTCGTGCTGACGGGCGAAGGTTCGGATGAACTTTTTGCGGGATATGATATTTTCAAGGAAGATCGCGTGAGACGATTCTGGGCAAAGCAGCCGGATTCCTCATTTCGGCCTCTGCTGATCAGAAAACTTTACCCGGATATCTTTTCTTTTGATACAGGCAGAGCCGGTGCTTTTCTGACCGGGTTCTTCAAGAAGGGTCTTACGAAGGTCGACTCGCCGTTGTATTCGCATATGATCCGCTGGGAAAACACCTCGCAGATCAAAACCTTTTTCTCCGAGGATCTCCGGTGTGACATGGCAAAAGCAGATGATTTTGAGGATCGTTTTTCTGCCGACCTTCCCGTGGAATTTATGAATTGGGATCCGCTCTCGAGGGCCCAGTATATAGAGATATCGATTTTATTGTCGAATTATCTCCTTTCCTCGCAGGGGGACAGGATGGCCATGGGCCATTCAGTGGAAGGACGTTACCCCTTCCTGGATTACAGGGTAGTGGATTTTGCCTGCGCGATTCCACCGAAATATCGCCTTAATGTTCTGAGGGACAAGTTTATTTTACGACAGGCCGCGAACAAGCTGATTCCGCCTGAGCTGGCGTTGCGGCCGAAACAGCCTTACAGGGCTCCGATAAGCCGTTGTTTTATGGCCGGTCGCTCTCTGGATTATGTGGAGGAGCTTCTTTCATCGTACAGTCTGAGGCAGGCCGGGTATTTCAACCCCGATAAAGTCGCGAAGCTTTCCGACAAATGCCGGAAGCAGGATGGCGCGCTCCTAAGCGAGCGTGAAAACATGGCTCTCGTCGGTATCATCTCGACTCAGTTATTGGATCATCAATTTGTCCGGAACTTCCCGGCCTATCCAATCCCAGAACTCCAAAACGTCAAAGTCTTCACCGGTTAGAATTGCCGAGTCCGAACAGACCGGATAGACTGAATAGACCGGAAAGACCGGAAAGACCGGAAAGACTGGATAGACTGGATAGACTGGATAGACTGGATAGACTGGAAAGACACGTTGCCCTTCAGGCAATAGACCTAAACAGACCATATAGACCTAGTTCGTATTCACCCTTGACCCTAAACCCGTGGCCCCTTGGGCCATCGACCGGATAGACTGAACAGACCTTGGTTCTTTCAGCCCCCACAGAATAAGAGCTTGACGATGCACAGTATTTGCAGTATAATTTGCACAAATATATGCGAGGTAATTGTGCGATGAGGGCGACCGTTACAATTGAAAAAGAAGTGCTGGACGAGCTTGTCAAAGCGACGGGTGCCAGAAGCAAGTCCGCGGCAGTGAAAAAAATAATAGAAGAATATCTGCGCAAACGAAAAGTGCAGAACATCCTGGCTATGAAGGGCAAGCTTTCTTTTGACCTTACGGCAGATGAAATCCGGCACCATGAGCGCTGAGCGTATTCTGATCGACACCTCTGTGTGGATAGAGTATTTCCGGGGTAAGTCTACGGGGCTTGTAAACTATGTGGGGGCGATCGCAAAGAACAGGGAGATATGTGTCCCGAGGATCATCCTGGCCGAATTGCTCCAGGGAGCGAAATCCGAAAAGGAGCTGGTGGTCATTGAGAAGTTCATGGATGCATTCACCATCCTCGACCAAACGGATCAGACATGGCTCAAAGCTGGAAAGTTGTCTCATGAATTGAAGAAAAAGGGCAAGAATGTAAGTCTGGCCGACTGTTATATTGCGGTTATCGCGCAGGATAACAAATGTGCCGTCCTGACGCTCGATCAGCATTTCAAAGACATCCGCCAGCATACTCGACTTGATCTGATCGATGCAGACGCCGTCATGCATAAAAAATAACACTGCGCGGCTGTCTCGTTTAACCTGACAATTCGTGTCATCGACCAAACCATCGAAATCAATCAAAGAGACGAAATTGCCTTACGCCTTCATCTGGCAGCCTGCCGCATTGCGGCATGACCTAAACAGACCATATAGACCTAGTTCACATTCACTCATGACCCTAAACCCGATACCCTAAACCCGTGGCCCCTTGGGCCATAGACCGGACAGACCGGATAGACTGGATAGACCGGAAAGACCGGATAAATGAAAGTAACCCGTTTCGAAGACCTCGACTGCTGGAAAGAAGCACGGGTCTTAGTCCAAAAGGTGTACGATGCAACAAAGGACGGGAATTTCAAAAAGGATATGCGGTTGACAAGCCAGATTCAAGCAGCAGCAACTTCCTGCATGGCCAACATCGCCGAGGGTTTTGAGCGAAGGTCCGATAAAGAGTTCGTACAGTTTCTTTACATAGCTATGGCGTCTACTGCAGAGGTGAAAAGTCATCTCTACGTAGCATTAGATCAGGCTTATATAGAAGTAAAGCATTTTGATGATATATATGATCAAGCGATTACGACATCCAAAATGATCTCATCGTTGATCAAGTATCTGCGAAAATCCTAGACCGGATGACCAGACAGCAACTGTCTTAAGATTCAAGTTCTTTTTCATAGGATTTTTCATTGACAGGCATATCGCCAGCTGGTTTTTGTTTTGACCATCGTGTTGAGGATGACCAGTAGCTTCCTCATGCAGGCGGTGATGGCCACTTTGGGGCGCTTGCCGGCACGGATGAGCCTCTCATAGAAGGCCCGAATGACGGGGTTGTGACGGATGGCCGTCAGGGAGCTCATATAGAGGACCGACCGGACGGAAGCTCTGCCGCCCCAGATGGAGCGTTTTCCCCGGAACCTGCCGCTGTCGCGATTGAAGGGCGCCACCCCGACCAGGGCGGCAATCTCTTTGCGGTTGAGGGTTCCCAATTCCGGCAGTTCGCAAAGCAGCGTGGTGGTCATGACCGGGCCCACGCCGGGGACGCTCTTGAGGAGCTTTTCCTTCTCGCGCCACAGGGGGCTTTGCTTGAGATGATCGTCGAGGTCGTCGTTGACCTTCTTGAGGCGTTTCTCAAGCCAGGCAATGGTGGATTGGATGTCCCTTCGGGTCCACTCCGGGGCCATGACGAGGCGGTTCTTCTCGGCGGTGATCATCTCCACGATCTGGCGGCGCCGGGTATTGAGGGCCTCGAGTTTCTGGGTTTCCCGGTCTTTCAGGGGCCTCACCTCGGGGCGTACGGCTTCGGCAAAGCGGGCGATGACCCGGGCATCGACGGCATCGGTCTTGGCCAGGATGCCGGTGGCCTTGGCAAAGTCTCTGACCTGGCGGGGATTGACCACCACCACCGGCAGGGCGGCAAGGGCCAGGGCACTGACGGCGGCGGCTCCGAAGCTGCCGGTGGCCTCCAGAACGACCAGGGCCGGAGAGCAAGGCCGAATGAATTGCACCAGGGAAGCCAAACCCTCTTCGGTGTTGAGAAAGCTCTGGGTTTCTCCTGAGGGGATCACAGCCACCACCAGTTCTTTCTTGGAGACATCGATGCCGACGAAGCGCTGTTGTTCTTTCATGGGGATACTCCTTTTACCCTTTCTTGCGGGATGCGGGATCCTCTGTGAGGTCCCGGACAACTGTTCGGGCTTCTGGGGAGTGCGGCGTGGCGACCCGGGCTGTCTGACGGGCTTAAAAACCCAAGACCAAAACGGTCTGCCACGCCGGAACCTAATCCATGAAAGAACTTTTACCTAAACCGGACATTTTGCGAAAGAGCGGATTTAACATACAAGACCGGACAGACCGGATAGACCGAATAGACCGAACAGACCGAACAGACCGGAAAGACTGGATAGACTGGATAGACCGAACAGACCGGACAGACCGGACAGACCGAATAGACAGGATGGACTTATGAAACTCTGTACCCGCTGCATTCTCCCTGAGACTTTTCCAAAGATAAAGTTCGACGAAAACGGCGTCTGCAACTATTGTCTGAGGGAAGAAAAAATTTTGGCTGACGCCCCTGCACAAAAGGGGAAATACCTCCGGAAGCTTGACGAACTGATCGATGGCTTACGGGGCAGTGGCCCTGTGTACGACGCAATTATGGCCTACAGCGGGGGGAAAGACTCGAGTTACACATTAAAGCTCCTCAGGGAACGTTACAACCTGCGGATCCTGGCCCTTACATTCGATAATCATTTCGTGTCGGATGCGGCGTGGTCCAATATCAAAATGGTCACCGATACACTGAATGTCGATCTCATGACCGTAAGGCCGCCCTGGTCCACGATGAAGAGCCTCTTTACAGTCACGGCCCGGGAGGACATCTTCCCCGCACCCACCCTGATTCGCGCAAGCTCGATCTGTACCGCATGCATCGGCATGGTGAAAGGTCTTGTCCTCAGGACTGCCCTGGAAGTGTCCATACCGTTTGCGGCCTTCGGGTGGTCCCCGGGTCAGGCGCCCATACAGTCAGCGATTATGAAAACGAACCCTGAAATGGCCCGCCAGAACCAGAAGGTCTGGAAAACAGCCATTGACGGGAAGGTGGCGGCGGATGTAAGCCGTTACATCGTGCCCGAAGAGTATTTTACGTCGTACAGCAATCGGTTCCCGTACAACATTCACCCGCTGGCTTTTTTCGATTACGACGAGGAGAAGGTCAAGAGCGAGCTGGAGTCCATAAAATGGAGATCCCCCCTGGATACGGATTCCAATTCCTCGAACTGCCTTCTGAACGCTTACGCGAACAGGTGTCACCTGGAACGCCAGAGATTTCATCCTTATGTATGGGAAATCGCGAACATGGTGCGTCAGGGAGTCATGCAACGGCGGGAGGGTATCGAAAAGATATATGCCGATCAGGACCAGAAAATGGTCGACTATGCCAGAACAAGGCTGGAAATCCAGTGAGACATGACTTGGAACGGGGGAGCTCTTTGTTAGTCCATCATTTCCTGGAACAAAGCGCCGTGCGTTACCCGGGGAAAATCGCGGTCATCCATGACGCGGTGAGTGCATCATACGGGGAGGTCAACGGCCTTGCAAACCGCCTCGCGCGCTTTCTGATCGGTATGGGCGTGCGAAAAGGCGACCGGGTTGTCCTGATGTTCGAGAACAGCCTTGAATATGTTGTTGGCTATTACGGCACGCTCAAAGCCGGGGCTGTATCCGTGCCGTTGAACACCGATTTGAAGTCGGACGGGCTGAAGCATCTGCTCGGGGAGATTGAGCCGGCTTTTGTCATAGCATCGAACAGATTCGAAAAATTGATGTGTGATAACACGTCGGACTTACCAACTATCAAAGGCATTCTGCTGAAGGCACCGAAGCTGAAATGGTCGTCGATACCTTTCCCAATATACGTATGGGGCGAAATCATCGAGAAGGGTGAGGGTACGAAAGACCCGGGTATCTCAATGAGCGGTGATGACCTGGCCGGTATCATATACACATCGGGATCGACGGGTCGTCCCAAGGGCGTGATGCTCTCTCATCAAAATATTGTGTCGAACACCCGCTCTATCTGCCAGTATCTGAATCTGACCAGAGACGATGTCCAGATGGTCGTGCTGCCCTTCTTCTATGTCATGGGCAAATCGCTACTGAATACCCATATGGCAGCCGGCGGGACCGTGGTCATCAACAATAAGTTCGCTTTCCCTGCCGCGGTGCTCAATGAAATGGTCAAGGAAGGAGTGACCGGTTTTTCGGGTGTTCCCTCCACGTATGCGTACCTCCTTCACCGGTCTCCCCTGGCAGGCTACCGGGACAAGCTGGCGGCGCTTCGATACTGCAGCCAGGCAGGCGGGCACATGCCGAGGATCATCAAGGAAGGATTACGACAGGTATTACCGGATCACACGGCCATATACATCATGTACGGCGCCACGGAAGCCGCCGCGAGACTATCTTACCTGGAACCTGAGCGATACCAGGACAAGATGGACTCGATAGGCAAAGCCATACCGGGGGTTGATCTCCGCATCACGGATCCGACAGGGGCAGAAGTTCAACCAGGTCAGACAGGGGAACTCTGGGCAAAAGGGCCTAATATCATGAAGGGCTACTGGAAGGACCCCGGGGCGACAAAACAGGTTTTGGTTGATGGCCACTATCGCACCGGTGATCAGGCCTTTCAGGATTCCGAAGGGTATTTTTACATCGTCGGCAGAAAGGACGACCTGATCAAAGTCAAGGGGCACCGGATAAACCCGCGGGAAATTGAGGATGTACTCATGTCTTCGAATAAACTGGTAGAGGCGGCAATCCTGGGTGTTCCCGATGACCTGATGGGCCATAAGCTTGTGGCTCTTCTGGTTGCAAAATCCGATGAATGCAGTCAGAACGAGGTCCTGTCTTTCTGCGCCAGGAAACTGCCGAAGCACAAACTTCCGGTTGAAGTGAAATCCGTCCGCACATTGCCGAAGAGCGCAAGCGGAAAAATCGATCGAACAAAATGCATGGAATTGTTGAAATAGATAGAGTAGTTTCATTCAAAACTTGTATATTAAATCCCTATCGCAAAGTTTAAAGTTTATGTTAAACGCTCGTTCATCAGGCAGTTCACGTCGTGGTAGACCGTATCGAAACAGGGTTGAGAGCCCGTTTTTGAGCTTGGGTCGCCACGACGTCCTCCGTTCAACCCGAACAGTTGCCCGGGACCTTCCGGGGATCCCGCATCATCCGCAAGTACGGGAGAAAGGAGACCCCATGAGCGAGCAAGCCCTCTTTGTCGGCATCGATGTGGCCAAGGACAGACTCGACGTGGCCGTGAGCCCTTCGGGAGAAACCAAACCTTTCACCCATAACCATCAGGGACTGAGTGCTCTTACCGCTTACATCCGCGCCCTGTCCCCCGCGCTCATCGTGCTGGAAGCCACGGGCGGCTACCACAAGACGGTCCTGAGCACCCTGGCCGCGGAGGGGCTTCCCGCCGTGGCGATCAATCCCCGGCAGATCCGGGACTTTGCCAAGGCCACAGGGACTCTGGCCAAGACCGATCGAATCGACGCCCTGGTCATTGCCCGGTTCGCCGAAGCCGTCCGCCCCGAGGTGCGCCCCCTGAGGGACGAAGAGGCCGAGAGACTCCAGGCCCTCATCACCCGCAGGCGCCAGCTCATCGAGATGCTCACGGCCGAGAAGAACCGCCTGGCCATGGCCGCCCAGTGGACCCGAAAGGATATCCGGGCCCATATCCACATGCTGGAGCGTCAGCTCAAGCGCATAGACGACCAGCTCAAGGACCTCATCGACCAAAGCCCCCTTTGGCGCCAGAAGGACCAGATCCTTCAGAGCATGCCGGGGGTGGGCCCCGTGCTGGCCCGCACCTTACTGGCGGAGTTGCCTGAGCTGGGGACTCTCAACCGCCGCCAGATTGCCTCGCTGGTCGGCCTGGCCCCCTTCAACCGTGACAGCGGGCGGTTCCGGGGACGGCGAATGATCTGGGGTGGCCGGGCGCACATCCGAACGGTGCTGTATATGAGTGCCGTGGTTGCCGCTCGCTTCAACCCCGTCATCCGAGCCTTCTACCAGCGCCTCAAAGAGGCCGGCAAAGGCTTTAAAGTGGCCATCACAGCCTGTATGAGAAAGATCCTGATCATCCTCAATACGATGATCAAAAACAACACGTATTGGAAATATGCTTAGTTAATTACCTTGACTCGAAACACAGTTGCTCAAAATTCATAATTCATAATTGAAGCAGGCATCAGCCTGCGACGACCGGATAGACCGGATAGCCCGGACAGACCGAATAGACTAAAAGTTTTGAGGTGATTCATGTCCCAAATCAAAAAAGAGATGCTTTTGTTTTTCATCATCCCGTTTGTAGTTATAACCGGATGCGAGGGAGGTAAAATGACTGAAAAGGGTGCAGTGTTCTCATCAATCAATACTTTATCTGAATCTCAGTTGAATGAATTATCCCGGAAAAAAATATATTTCGGCCATATGTCAGTAGGGTATAACATCGTGGACGGTATTAATGATCTCATAAAAGAGAACCCGAGGCTCAAAATAAATGTCATCGAATCAAAAGATCCTTCCAGTATAGTTGATCCTGTCTTCGCGCATTCAGCAATAGGTAATAATGTAGATCCGAAATCTAAATTAGCTGATTTTGTTCAATTAGTGGAAAGCGGTATGGGGCAAAGGGTAGATATAGCGTTCTTTAAATTTTGTTATGTCGATGTTGAGTCGTCCACAGATGTCGCAGAATTATTTAAGCAGTATAAAAATGCTATGTCGAATTTAAAAAGGAAGTATCCAAAAGTAACTTTTGTTCACGTCACGGTGCCATTAACGATCGTACAAACCGGCTGGAAGGCCCACATAAAACGAATATTGGGAAAACCATTAGGCGGGTATGCCGATAATGTAAAAAGAAATGAATATAATGAGTTACTCAAGAAGGAATACATAGAAAAGGAACCCGTATTTGATCTGGCAGCGTTTGAATCTACAGACCCGAAGGAAGGCAGATCATATTTCACTGTTAATGGGCGGGTCTATCATTCACTCTTTCCCTCTTATACCTCTGATGGTGGACACTTGAATGAAAAAGCGAGAAGGCTCATCGCTGAGCAATTACTGGTATTTTTGGCGATGATTTAACTTTGTGAATATGATAGATTGCACCATAAAAGTATATTTTCCATTTTAGCTCGCAGATAAAAATGGTCAACATCCTCTCAATTGATTTGGAAGATTATTACATGGTCTCAGCGTTTGAAACCATGGTCAAAAGGGAGGATTGGCACAAATACGAGTCTCGGATTGAGCGCAATACCCACCGCATCCTGGATATTTTAAATGGAACGCTCACCACTCATCACTCACCACTTCGAACTGCCGTTCGTGCTACTTTCTTCTGCCTCGGCTGGATAGCTGAAAAATATCCCGGCCTAATTAAGGAAATTGACCGCCAGGGGCATGAAGTTTCCAGCCACGGTTACGATCACCGCCTTGTTTATCATATGACACCGGAAGAATTTCGCACGGAAGCAAAAAAATCAAAGAATATACTGGAGGACTTAACAGGGAAGAAAGTAATAGGGTACAGGGCGCCCAGCTGTTCTATAACGGAGAAGTCACTCTGGGCATTCCGGATTCTGGCCGAAGAGGGATATCAGTATGACTCGAGTATCTTCCCCATTCATCATGATCGCTATGGAATACCGACGGCTCCACGCCTTCCGTTTGTGGTCAATCTGGATGGCAGCCAGGACCCTGTTCTGGAACGCAGCCGTGACCTGCGTTATCTCACGCCTGATGCCACGTCGGAGGCCTCGGCGAAGGGACACCAAATTATAGAAATTCCCTTGTCGACGGTGAGGTATTTTGGCTGCAATGTCCCCGTCAGCGGGGGGGGATATTTCAGGCTGTTTCCCTATTCGCTAATCAAGGCGGCATTAAAGAAAATCAATCGACTGGATGATAGTCCCTTCGTGATTTATCTTCATCCCTGGGAGGTTGACCCTGATCAACCACGTATGAGAGACATATCAGCATTCAGTCGGTTCAGGCATTATATTAACTTGAATAAGACGGCTGATAAACTCAAGATACTGCTTAATGATTTTGCTTTTTCTTCGATGAGGAACGTAATTGGGATTGAGACGTGAAATAGACAAATGTAAAACACAAAATTCCATTGTCAGATTTACTCTGGATCAGACCTTGATTCCCGCCTTCGACTGACTATTTAGAGCCAAGTGAAATCTCCACTTTTCTACTCCCTGCCTCCTGCCGGCCATAAAATCCCCGCAAGTGCCCTTGTGCGCTGCTTTGGCGGCATTTTGTCAGGAAATGATTCGAACCCGATGCAATGCTTAAAGAAATATTTGGGATGTGAACGGCTGTTCTACCTGTCGTCAGGTAGGGCGGCCTTATGGGTTGCATTGAAGGCTTTTTCTCGATTGAAGCCCGATAGAAAGGAAGTTATCATTCCTGCTTACTCCTGTCCCTCCATCGTCTCAGCAACACTGAAAGCGGGCCTCAGACCTGTGCTCTGCGATGTCAATTTGCAGGACTTCGGGTTCTTTTATGAAGACCTTGAAAACAAGGTCAATGCTAAGACGCTTGCAATTATTGTAGTGCATCTTTACGGCTATCCGGTACAGTTCGAGCAGATACGTAAACTCTGCAAGGATAACAATTCATACTTAGTGGAAGATGCGGCGCAGGCCTTTGGAAATACTTTACCGGATTCACCTGATACGAAGGTTGGGCTTGCAGGTGATGCAGGTTTTTACAGCTTCGGTCGAGGTAAGCCAATCAGCATCATGCAAGGGGGGCTTCTTGCAGCACAGTCTGAGGAAGTATATGGAGAGACAGAAAAAATATACAAAGACCTGAATGAATGTCCAGCATATCAGAACATAAATTACTGTTTTTCCCTAGGCATATACTCACTTTTCTTAAACGCATACCTTTATTGGCTGCCGCAAATGCTCCCTTTTCTTAATCTTGGCGGAACAATATTCGAGCCTGAGTTCGAAACATCAAAAGGACTGGGTGTGGCATCAGAGATCGCGTGTATGATGATTTCGCGGCTCGAGAAAGAACAAGAAGTGCGAAAGGCGAATTCAAAATGGTTTGCGGAAAACTTGGAACAGCGATTTATCAATCGTGGCAGCAGGAGCGGTGCATATCCTTATTTGAGGTATCCTTTGATAATTGATGACAGGGATTTGAGGTCCAGAATTCTCGAGAGGCTGATCACGGAGGGCACTGGTGCGACGGGGTCATACCCGACACCGTTAAACGAACTGCCGAAACTAAGGGAAGTATTGGCGGATAAGATGGAATACAGTTGTGCAAAGATACTGTCGGAATCCATTGTTACACTGCCGGTTCACTCAGGACTATCAGCGAAGGACCGGGAAAACATAAAGAGGATCATTGAGCAGGAAGGCCATGCGAATTAGATTGAGCGAGCAGGGTGAAGAGAAACTTTGGGATGAATATGTCTATAGGCATCCCAGGGCGACACATTGCCATCTATATGGATGGGGGAAGGTCATACGGGATACATACGGCCACATGACCTACTATCTTCTCGCTGAAAATCAGAAAGAGGGGAATGGACGAGGTCTGGCAGGGGTCCTTCCGCTGGTCCACGTGAAGAGCCTTTTGTTCGGCAATACACTGGTATCCATGCCCTTTCTCAATTACGGCGGAGTGTTAGCCGACGACGAGGAGACAGAGAAACAGCTTCTTGAAAAGGCCAAAAGGCTGGGGCGGGAGCTCAGGGTCCAAAATATAGAGCTCAGGCACACACATCCATTAAAATGGACGGATGGTCAACGGGCGACGGGGTCTCAGGGCACCGAAATACCTGAACCCATGACCCATAAGGTCCGAATGCTGCTCGACTTGCCCGAATCGTCCACAAAGCTGTTCGAATCATTCAAGTCCAAACTTCGCAGCCAGATTCGCAAACCGCAGAAAGAAGGCCTGGTCTCATTCATAAGCGGTGAGGAACTGCTGGACGACTATTATAAGGTATTTTCCATCAATATGAGGGATCTGGGAAGCCCGGTGCATTCGAAGAAACTTTTCGAAAACATTTTAAAAGAATTCGGCAGTTGTGTACGGCTGAACGTTGTTAAATATAATGAGGCGGCGGCGGCAGCGGGGTTAATCTTTTGTTTTCGTGATCTGATCGAGATCATCTGGGCATCGTCGTTAAGATCGCTGAACCACCTCAGCCCGAACATGCTCCTCTATTGGTCGTTTCTCGAGTATGTGACGGATGCCGGATACAGGCAGTTTGACTTTGGGCGGTCGACGCCGGATGAAGGGACCTATAAATTCAAAGAGCAATGGGGAGCAAAGCCATCAACCTTGTATTGGTATGAACATGGGCTGCAGGGTCAGTCAGGGCACAAGACGCACGAAACCGGTTACCATTTCAGGCGTAAAGGCGAAGAATTCTGGCAAAGAATGCCGCTCATCCTGGCAAACGCGGTAGGCCCGCTAATCAGGAAAAATATACCTTTATAAAACAGATCGAAAAAGGTCGATATCTCTAAATGGGAAATGCTGCGAAGGCAGGAAATATTTGATGAATGTCAAAAACAAAAAAATTAATCTTTTATTCGTGCTTATTCAGGCCCAAGCGGGAGGGTCAGAGCGCGTGGCGCTTGATATTGCAAGGCATATAGACCGTTCAGAATTTAATGTTTACGCAGCATTTTTTTCACCGGGCACTTTGCTGAAGGAGTATGAAAAAGTATGCGATGGAGTATTTGTCATACCCAAGAAAAACGGTATTGATCTTCATGCGATGATTCAAATTTCTAAAATTATAAAAGACAAGGGAATAGATGTCGTTAATGCGCATCACTTTATGCCTTTCGTTTACTGTTTCCTGGGCAGCAGGATACTAAACCGGAGAGTCTTAATTTACACGGAACACACGCTCGAAGAAGTGAGGCAGGTTTCAAGTAAATTTAAAAATATGACAAATATGCTCTTTTATCAGACGAATGTAGTGGTTGGCATATCGAGAGAATTGGCCCAGTTATTTAAAGGTGAGTATCCTTCACATATAGAAAGAATATGTTGTATTCAGAATGGCATCGATACGAAACGATTTCAGATAAAGGTAAACCGAGAGCAGAAGAGAGCGGAATTAGATCTTATGCCGGATCACTTTGTGATTGGCTGTGTAGCAAATTTTCGAAAACAAAAGAATCATCTATGTATGATTCGAGCTGTTGACTTGCTCAAAGAACGTTACCCGAATGTTCGATTATTATTAGTCGGAAGCAGCGATCATGGAAATATGGAAGGTACAGAGGGAGATGTCAGAACATTAATAAATAAGTGCGGCTTGAACGATAAGGTTCGTATACTAGGCAGTAGAAAAGATGTCCCTGAAATTTTACAGTGTATGGATGCTTTTTGTTTGTCTTCATTCTACGAAGGACTGCCATTAAGTGTATTAGAAGCCATGGCTTCGAAAGTACCAATAGTAGGAAGTGACGTTGAAGGCATAAGGGAAGTCATAAAACATGAAAAAACGGGATTATTGTTTGCGTCTAATGATCACCAGGCGCTAGCTAATGCTATATCCAGTTTAATAGATGAAGTGCAATTAAGGGATAATTTAAAAAGGGAGGGATTTGATTACGTCATAGGTAATCATAGTGTAGGAGCTTGGGTATCGTCTTGCGAAAAATTGTTCAAGTCAGCCATATATTGAGGGATTAATTCAACTTCGGCACCTGTTGAATGGCGATACAGCTGCAGGTCTTTACTTTAGACAGTAGGCCAAAGCGTGATCGATTCGTGCGAGACGAGTCACTGCCGGAGCGAATATATTGGATTCGTCTCACACTAGCGCTAAACGAGTGAAAAGGGGCATCCGGGATGCTCCGACTCCCAAATATCCAGTTACTTCAGTTTCGCCTGCAATCGACATCTGGTTTCGATTCTTACATGATAACCTTTACACACCATCAAATAGTTAGAGTACTGATACTATAAATGAGATGTAAGAATCATGGGCGACAATAGGTAATACCATGGCTAAATTCAACATAATACATTGTGATCCTGCTCCGTACAAAAATGAGATCCTTGCTTTCTGGGAGAAATATCTTCCGGATGCGCCTGCAGGTAGATTTGAATGGATGGCTCAGGGCAATCCAGCAGGTGAAGCTGTATGGTTTCTAGCTTTTGAAAAGAATAGCGACAAGCTCGCCGGGACAATTTCGATTATGCCAAGAATGGTTACAATACGAGGCAAGGAATATCTGGCTGGAATTGTCGGCGATTTAATGGTGGCAAAAGAACACAGGGTATTCGGGCCAAATATTCAGCTATTGAGATCTGTAATTAAAGAACATAAAAATATAGGTTTTGATTTTCTTTATACGATCCCAAACCGCGATAGCGAAAAACTAACCAGCCGGGCCGGGTTCAAAACAGCCGGGGTTATAAAACGTTATGTGAAACCTATGGATTATGAAATCATACTGCAGCGTTATACGTCCGGCACGATAGCAAAAATCATATCTCTCCCTGCTAATTTCATCTCTAGGATCTTATCAAAAGAAATATATATCAGTTCCAATCTTCTTTGTGAAGAAGTTAGGGCATTAAAAGAAGATTATGAGTTGTTCAGCAATGAGCTTAAAGATTACTTCCCGGCAATAGGGGATAGAAGCAAGAATTATATTCAATGGCGATATTTGAAGAATCCCCTTTATGAGTTTAATATAGATTTGTTTAGAAGGGCGTCCGATGGCTCGATATCTGGTTATGTAATTTATACGGCAATTGATAACGGGATTAATGTTTTCGATATCATAGCAAAAGATGAATCCAACTTTAAAGGAGTCTTTGCACATTTTCTAAAAAAATTGAAGAAGACAAAAATTAAAAGTGTTTCCATAAACGCGTTTCAAGACAATCCCTTACTGCCTTTTATTTCGTCATTTCTGTTTTTTGAGCGTCAGGATAGTGTGCCTCTGCATTACTGTGCTGATTCAATGTCATTGCCGGATGGATGGGTATTTTTCAGCGGTGATAGAAATATTTAATTTATATGAAACGTCAAGGATAGTGATATGAAATTATTTTTGTTAATTATCTCTTTTTGAAGGGAGACATGACGGTTATCAGTAGTAATATGGGACATGTTCGTACATCAATAAATAATAACAAACTTATAAGTGTTCCGATATTCGCATTTATGATCTACATAATATGCACTTATTTCCCTTTGATATACACAATTGTCCCATTATTAGGAAAAATAAAAATAGTATTAATCTTCGGCGTTGTTTTATTGGTAAGCTATATTTCAACAGCCGGTAGATATAGGAATGTTGGAACGTGGAGAAATTCGATTATCATTGCCTTGTTTGGTTATTTTATTGCCATCACGTTAGGTATATTTGTGTCTCATGATCGCGGCTTGACGCTGCAGACAATAATAGCAAATCTGAAGTATCTGTTGGTGACAATGATAATGGTAAAGATTATTGATAATGAAAAACGACAAAAGTTGATTATGGTTATTTTCATGGCATGTGGGTTAGGCATGGCAGTATCTACGGTACTAAACTATACTCTATTGGGAAAGACATTTGTTCAATTTGATATTGTAAGCGAAAGGGCTTTGGCAATTGAATCCGGATTATTCGGTGATCCAAATGACCTTGCAATGTTGTTCAATGTAGTACTCCCATTTATTTTATATAAATTCATGAAGGCGAAAAACAAAATTATGCCTCTTATAGGGATATTGATGATCGTTTGCGCTGTTATGTTTACCTATTCGAGGGGGGGATTTTTAGGAATGCTGACAGTTGCATTGGGATTTTTGTTATTTCAGGAGAGCAAAAAGGGGCGTTATATTGTAATTGTTGTGATAGTTGCCTTACTATTTTGGTCATTTGCGCCTGACAATTATAAGGAAAGGATTTTGACGATTAAATCGGAGGCACAGGTTGATGAAGAAATGGGTAAATATCCAGGCCGGCTTCAGGCGTGGGTAGATCTTTTACCAGAAGGACTGAAGAGTCCTCTTTTGGGTGCTGGAGCTGGATGTAGTTTTTATTTAGCGGGTCATGCAATAGGAGATTGGCATGTCATGCATAATTCTTTTTTACAGGCATTTCTGGAGACGGGATTAATTGGGCTTATATTTTTTGTAAGCATATTTATATTACCATACAAGCAATATCGACATCTGCGGTGCAAAGGACGCGGAGTATTCGATGAAAACACTGAACTTTTCAAGTTTATACTTTTAAGTATTGCGGCTTTCGCGGTAACTGCTTTTTTTCTTCCACAGGCTTATTCACCAATTATGTATTTTTTATCCGGAACTGCAGTAATACAAACTAAATTATGCAATTCACAAAGCAAGCATGTCTCTCGACCCTATAATAGTCATCGTAGCGCTCTTGTACCTGTTTCTAAGACAGTGTCAGATACATCTTCTTGAGGACATAAAAATATTATTCTCGCGCATGATAAGTGACCATTTTCTTTTTACCTTTCCAGAGAGAGTAATGTCAATCTATCGGCTTATGCATATTATTTACATGAAGATTCAAAAGTGTCCTAAACACTTTTATTATAATAAATCACAAATTAAAGACTGCTGCAAAGATATGATTCCAAAAATAGAATTTGTCAATCACACCAAGTTATCATTCGGATGTATCGTCCACAATTTGCTTTCATCAAAGTAAGTAAAAATTCCATGATAAAGTGATTCATTTAATGAGATATTAACCAGGCATATCGGTTTCTAATGGATAAATTTATAAATAACAGAAAATGTCAGTGGAGAAATTGGCTGTTACTAGGAAGTTCTCTTATTTGGCTTATTTCCCTTGTCTACTTACTGCTCAATATACATAACGATATTATTCAGATTTGTTTTTGTATCGGATATATAATCTCTTTTTCAGCATGGGGTCATGTATTCTTATTCCCTGTTTATTATAAGAATGGTGCAGTGTTTGAGGGCTTTATCTGGGGCAGTATTTTAGGAATATCTATAGCCTCTCTGATTACCTCGGTCATCGTATATTTTCTTGGATGGAATCTCATATGGATCATCAGCGTTGTCATCGCAGTTCCGGTTGTTTTATTTTCATTTTTCATAAAGAAAGGGATTGCGAAAGATTCATGTAAGGGACAAGTTTCGATCCCGGGATTTTTACTGTTCTTATCACTTCTAATAGTAACACTATTCTTTTATTTTCCTTACAGAAATCTGGGCGTTCTGGTTGGCGATAGGTACCTGTATGCCTGGCTTTTTGGGCACGATTTTATTAACAGAATGGTTCATATAGAAAGCTTAAGTCGCGGCCTACCGTTAGAGGGGTTTTATTTTGCAGGTGAGAAATTAAGTTATTATTGGTTGGCTTACGTATACCCTGCATTCCTTCATAATATAAAATGGATCAAACTTGATATACAGCAGCTCCTGCAAATAACGCAATTATTTTACAGCCTCCTGGCCACATCGGCATTGCTACTTTTTCTAAAGAAGCATGTCGATGATAAAAAGACCCTTTTGAAGTTAACGCTTTTATCCCTGGCGTGCTACTCTTATGTCGGCTTGTTTAATATTGGAAGAGAAGCATGGCGGCAGCTTTTCAATCAAGATTTTATGGAGTTCTTTGGTTATAAATTGGAGACATTTTCCGGATTCTCACATGGTTTTTATAGATTTTACCTTGCAGAGCCGCAAAGCATACTTGCGATATCCGTGATTCTTATGGTTTTCTCGCTGTACGGAAAAGACCGCAACATATACAGATTCGTTATAATAGGTCTGCTTTTAGGTGTGCTTTTTGGAATTGAGGCGACAAATGGTATTATGATTTTTTCATGGTTCATAATTGTGGGCGTATACACATGCCTTATGAATAAAAAAGAGTGGTATTTAATTGGTAGAAGTCATTTTATTTCAGTGATGTTAACTATTGTGATCTACATCATCTACTTCTCGATTGAGATGTACAATTTTCAAACGGGGAGCAAAGTACTTCAATTGACTGTAAATAAATTTGCAGTTTTCGCAGGGGCTATATATTTCCCATTAATTTACGGTCCTCTGTTCTTATTCGGATTTGCAGGGCTCTTAAAATTATTTAAAAAAAAAGAGACATCCCATCCTTGGGTATATCAGCACGTTATACTTCTGATAATAGCTTTGTTTTTCGTCTTTTTTATTACAAACCCTACTGAACAACATTTTGGCCTTTTGAAAGCCACGAGAGTAATCCCTGTTTGTTTACTGGGGCTGACATGTTATTTATGGCTTGACTTACAGAAAATGAAAAGAATTGTATTAGTTTTGATGATACTGGCATTACCGACATTATTTACAGACAATTATATCGCTTCAAACATATCTGATCCTTCAACGTATGTGAGAACTTCGGATATGGAGGCAGCGAAATGGATAAAAGAAAATTTACCCTTAAATTCAATCATACAAGCAGAGCCCAATTATCCCGAAAGTGATAGGTGGTGCGCTCCAAAATATTCGTACAGTTTTATACCTATATTCGCAGAAAGGCCGACAGCAATAGGTGAGTGGAAAGTATCGAGTCAGGAGCATAGTAAAATTAAAGAAGTAAGTAGCCGTTTTCATAACGTGCGTAAAATATATGCGACTAAATGTGCGCAGGAAGCAATTATGTTAATGAAAAGATATAAAATTGATTATTTATTTGTAGGTAAACTTGAAAATATATTGTATGGGTCCGCATTAGATAAATTTAAAAATGACACATATTTCGTAAATGTTTATTCAGTTCAAGACACGAACATATATAGAATCAAGCCCGGTACGATTTAGGAGAAATCTAATGATATCTGTAATTATTCCCGCTTACAATGAGGCTGACAATATTAATATAATAGCAAAATGTGTGTCAGAACAGTTGGCAGAAATAGGAGACTATGAAATACTCTTTATAGATGATGGAAGTACAGATGAGACTTTGGATCAAGTGAAAAAATTATCCAAAAACGGAGATAATATAAAGTATATCTCTTTTTCTCGAAATTTTGGACATCAAAAAGCTTTGAAAGCCGGATTGGATAACGCCCTAGGTGATTGCGTTATTACTATAGATGCCGATATGCAACATCCACCTGAATTGATGAAGGAAATGATAGATAGATGGAAAGAAGGAGTGGATGTTGTATATACAATAAGAGAGGACTCAGCAGATACGAGTTTTATAAAAAGGACGACATCTAAATTATTTTACAACATTATTAACAAAATATCAGATGTTGACATTCCCTTAGGTGCAGCAGATTTTAGATTACTGGACAGAAAGGTTGTGAATGAACTAAAAAAGTTCCAGGAGAACTGGTTATTCATCAGAGGAATTGTATCATGGTTAGGCTTTAAACAGTCAGGCATAAGATACAAAGTACAGAGGAGACACTCTGGTCACTCAAAATACTCGATGAGAAAAATGATAGGTTTTGCAATTCAAGGGATTACATCGTTTAGTGTCTTGCCTTTGAGGGTATCAATATTTTTAGGGTTTATGTTTTCATTATTTTCATTTTTGTATGCCATTTATGCTATATATGCAAAGTTTGTATTGAACGCGGCTATTTTAGGATGGACGTCGATCTTGATGTCAGTACTATTTTTAGGTGGAATCCAATTAATATTTTTGGGAATACTGGGTGAATATTTAGGCAAAATGTTTATTGAGACAAAAAATCGGCCTAACTACATAATAAGAGAGAAAAATATATGAATATGATTCTAAGCCCGATATCCTATGTACTAATAGGAATTACCACTACTTCAATTGCTCAAATTGTTTTAAAAGTGGGAAGCTCAACTGAAGTTCTGAGCAAGAAATGGCTGTTTTTTTTAATGATAAGTTTGTTTTCATATTCGGTCGCGTTTTTATGCTACTATTTGGCTCTCAAATATTTTGATATATCAAGAATATCTCCTATTATGACCGTTAGTACTGTTGCAATAGTCGTGTTGTTCGGTTTTCTATCAGGAGAGCAATTTAATATTACGAAAGTCTTAGGAATCTTAATTGCTTTTGTATCAATATTTTTATTATTAAAATCATGAAGAATCTGTCTGATTATCATTGTCGATGAATAGCTATTTAGAAAATTGAGGTAGTAATTACTTTATTGCATTTGGCAGATCATAAATTATAGATCTACTCGATATACATTTGCAGCAATCATTATTTACCCTCCCTAGACTCCCAGACAACTGTTTGAATCCAGAACTAGTGATAACAGATCTTTCGACGCACTAACATTAAAACTACACACCTTTAAAAATATTCAATAGATATTAGCTTTGCTGTAATAGTTTAAATCGATGAATGGAAACTATCTAAAATATTGTGTTTATGTACTTAAATAAATTGTTAACAACAATAAGTAATTTTAGAAAAACAGCTTATCATCATTATGGAAATACGCCCCTTAGTATTCTGAAATTTATTTATTACAGCGTATTAAGAATTAACACTTTTATAGTATATGAAAATGATCTAACAAAAGATTTGCCTGATCACAATATTGATTCTGATTTTAGAGTAATTAAGCCAACGCTCGATGAATTGGAAATAATAAGAGAGGGTAGGAATCTTTCAAGAGAGTTCTATTATGACAAGATACTCAATGCAAAGACATGCTACATTGCTTTCCATGGTGATGAGATCGCATACATTCATTGGGTATTTTTTAAAGGAGATTATAGCAGGTTCTTAGTATTGAGAGATGGTGTTGCGGAACTCAATTACAATACTACACTACCCGAATTTAGAGGTCGCTGGCTATCGGCAAAAATGATGGCATACATCTCAAAAGATTTGCAGGAAGCAAAATACAAAAAGGTTATGGGTGTAATACACGAATTCAACTACCCATCAATAAAATGCATAAAAAGAGCTGGATTTGTTGAAGTATCAAGAATAAAAACTTTAGGCCCTTTACATAAAAAAATAGTAGTCTAAAGATGTTAAAGATAGCTTATATTCTTACACCGATAGATTTCGGAGGATCCGAAAGGGTCAACCTAACATTTCTAAAGAATGTAAACAGATCTAGATTTGATGTATTTCCTGTATTGTTAATTCGTCCTTGGGAGAAAGAAAATTACTTTCAAGAGCAAATGAAAGTCCTAAATTATACATACTACCACATACCTGTCGCCATAAAGCCACGCTCAGCGGGTAAGGATTATTTGAGAATTGCTAGGTGCTTTTATGCTCTCTATAAAATATTATCAAGTAAAAAATATCACATTGTACATACCCATGGATATTTTGCGGACATTATTGGAATAACAGTAAGTCGTTTGCTCAGGATTCCTAGTATCGCGACGTGTCATGGTTTCATTTCAAATGATATCAGGCTTAATATTTATAACAGAATTGATAAAATAATGCTGCGTTACTGCGATAAAGTAATTACCGTATCAGAGGAGATTAAGAGTAATTTAGTAAAATGTGGAGTTAACGAGGCAAACATTATTAATATTCAAAATGCAGCAGAAAACGAATTATCAATAACAGAACTCAATCGTTTGAGAGAGGAAAAAAGGAGAAAATTATTAATTAATGAAGATGAATGCGTCATTGGTTACGCAGGAAGATTAAGCAAAGAAAAAGGACTTCATTACCTAATTAGAGCAGTATCAATATTAAAAAAAGACAATGTTCAAGTGAAAGTGTTAATCATGGGTGATGGTCAAAACCGGAATGAATTAGAAAAATTGACATTAGAAGAAAGGATTCATGAAAACATCATTTTTACTGGATATTTGAAAGATGTGGAGAACTGGCTTTCCATGCTAGATATATTCATTTTACCATCGTTATCGGAAGGAACACCTATGGCTCTCTTGGAAGCCATGAGTAAAGGAATCCCCGTTATTGCGAGCAGGGTTGGCGGTATCCCCATGGTAGTAGACGACAATATTTCCGGCTTTCTCATTGAGCCTGGCAATAGTGCAGCAATTGCAGAAAAAATTAGATATTTAAAAGAAAATAAAGATATGAGAAATAAAATGGGTATTGAAGCCTCTAAGACTGTTAAGATTCGGTTCGATGTGCGTGATTGGTGCCGAAGAATTGAAAAGGAATATGATGATATTCTGAGCAAAGTATTTAATTCATGACTACTGCTTATAAGAAAAACAATTTAAAGATTCTTTTTTTGTCAAACAGAGGGCTTCTTCCAATCAAAGACGGCCATACACGCAGAAGCTTCAATATTTTGAAGGGATTGGCGAAAGACCAAAGTGTGCACTATTTGTCTTTATACGAAGAAAGTGAAGAAATTGTCCAAAGTAATATCAAGCAGCTTGAGAGCATTTGTGAGAAAGTAGAATTTTATCCCGCACCTTCGAAATCAGTAAGCATTCAGATGATATCACGCCTCATACGGAGTCTGTTTTCGTTGGATCCATACAGTCTATGGAGGCACTATTCAGGGCCATTTTCGAGAAGAGTCTCTGAACTGATATTGGTGAACAAATATGACATTATTCACTGTGATATTTTGCCGCTTGCCTATACCGTCAGAAAAATGAATGGAGTTATTCGAACAATTACTAATCATGATGTCAGTTATTTAAAATGTTTAAGTATCGGCAAGCAAAGCAGAAATATTTTGGTGAAATTATTTTTATATTTTGAAGCATTGAAGTTAAAGAAATTGGAACGCACGGTATTTAAGCAGGTAGATTTTGGGATTGTAGTTTCAGAACATGACAAGGTCATTTTACAGAAATTATGTCCAGAAGGAAAATTTGTGGCAATCGAAAACGGGGTGGATGTCAAAGTATTCCAGTCAAATAATACCGAGACTGAGCCAGAGAAACTCATTTGGGTAGGTGGGTTTGATCATTACCCGAATGAGCAGGGCATCCACTATTTTTTGGAAAATATTTATCCTCAGATAAAGAGAACTATTCCCGCGGTGAAGTTGGACATTGTGGGGGGAGGTGTCAAGGAAAAATTATGGAAAATGGTACAATCAGATCAATCAATAAAATTATTGGGCTATGTTGATGATCCTCTGCCATTCATACAGAGAGCTGCCGTATTCGTCGTGCCGATTTTGAGTGGAGGAGGGACTCGTTTAAAGGTATTGGAAGCTATGTCAGCGGGTAAGGCCATTGTCACGACAAGCACTGGGTGTGAGGGCATAGAGGGGATAAACGGGGAGCACTTCATAGTCGCCGATACACCTGGTAGCTTTGCTGACGCGGTTATAAAAGTGATACACGAAAAAAGATTACGAGAAATACTTGGTCACAATGCCAGGATGCTCGCAGAAACAAAATATGACTGGAATATTATCCAAGAAAAACTGAATGAATTTTATATGGAAGCAATAAATGGATGAGCATAGGAGCTATATTGTTGGGGTCAGATGAATAACTGATGATATTACTCAGTACAGAATGTCAAAAAATTTTTCATATCCTACAAGAAAGAGAGAAGCATTATCATAACTATGGGCATAGCCAACGTGCGGGAGTAAAGAAGATATTTCAGATACATAATACCAACATTTACTAAGGATTATGCATAATCGTTCTATTCTATATCCATGGGCAGAATATAAATATAGTGAAGGGTATTACCTTCATTAATAAATTTTTAATTTTATCTAAATTACAATAGATTACAGCATTTGAGCCAATTTCAATGCAGGAAATATCATACACAAGTTTCGAATTATCCATTAGTCACCAAGACTTAATAATAGTGAAAGCCAATATTTATCAGGTACTTATGGTTTTATAAGATTCATGGTACAGTAATTGTAGAATTTAATTATTTAGGCGATTAATTATTAATTGGTGAGATTCAGGCATTGATGCAAGCAGGTATCAAGTATTATTTGATATTTGCCGATATGAATACGAGAGAATCAGTTGTGTCTATCGAGTAAAGATTGTTGCGAGAAACCTAATCATATATGGGCATATTCCCAGGAGGAGAGAAGTATGAAAAAAATTATCTGTCTAGTATTCGCGTTGCTATTATTTAACCCTTCGATTTTATATGCAGCTGTAATATTTTCTGAAAACTATGACAATATTGAGTCCGGATGGTCGTGCGGTAATTCCATTCCCGCAGGATGGACACGCGCCGCTGGTTGCCCCTCTCCGAGCAGTTATGGAGGAGTAACACATTATGCAGGTGAAATCTCGAGTGGCGGCAGAACAGGCAACTCACTAAAACTGTGGCGCAGGAATGGTATTTGGACAGACTACCATGGTTATCTGGATAAGGATTTTACAACGGCAGAATTTAATAATCATTACAAAGAGCTATATATAAGATGGTACGTTAAAATTCCCGCAGAATGGGATGCCAACTTAGCCGGGGGCGGTACACACAAACTTGACCGTATGTATATTTCATCTTCAGCAGGGGGAAGAGATACGGAGTGGTACATGGATGTAAAAGGCGATACATTCAAAGGAGGCAGATTCAGTTTTTACAATACCGCACAAGGATGGGTCTGGTATACAGTCAAGACAGTCACCCAATTAGGGGTAAATGATGGTCGATGGCATTCGCTGGAATGGCACGTTAAACTTAATTCAACTACCGGCAGCAGCGACGGAGGATGGGATTTTTATGTCGATGGTGTATCGCAGGAAATCTGCGATGGAATGGGCCAAAATTGCGCTATGGGACAGCATAACATGAACATGGGCACCAGGACGGATCAATATTTCACATCAACGTTACCACCTGCTATAGGCAATCTTAGCGGTGGCACATGGACTTTCCCGACAAATGGCTGGTACGCTATCGAGTTTGATGATTACGTTGTCAGCACAACATATATTGGTCCGGGAGGAAACCCATCTCCGTCTCCCGCACCTTTGCCGGCGCCGAGTCCGGACACGGGTGCTCCATCTGCTCCTTCGGGGTTGAAAATTATACAGTGAGACAAGCAGTATAGAGATGCATAGCAGTATGTATCGTTGAAAAAGGTCATGGTGAATATACTATGCGATTCTATAGCATGTGATGAGAGTACAATCTGCACCGAAAGGTGGCTCATGACAATATGTTTGTTGAATCTCAGGATGGTTTTGTTAATCGTCATAATGTCGGCATTACTTACATCAACGACATCATGGTGTGCGACAATTTTGTTTGAAAATTGGGAAAATAATAGTGTCACTAATTGGGATGATGACTATGTAGCGGGTGATACGCGCATCGCTACATCGCCAGTTTACGCCGGGGCATACGCAATCAAAATGCAAAGCTCAAATCCGGGTAATTATGTTCATTTCTTCGGGGACCATCTTGGTGTAAACGGGAATACTGTTACAGACGTAACGGTAGAGGAGTATTATTTTCCATCGTCGAATTTCTTTTGGCCATCCAGTGACATGAAGCTATGGATCATGAATTGCTTCGAATCATGGGGTGCTGCTTACAATACGGCAGGCGGCCAATCGAAACCGCATACATGGGCTCCTTATTACATGACAATATCGGTGAATGGATACGGACAGCCATTTGGTCAATTGACGAGAGCGGATGGTCTCGGGGGAATGGGTGCATTATGGCAAAACTATTGGCAGAACGTAGGTTCTGCTGTCAGTATAATTCCGGGTCAGTGGAACAAGTTCAAATTTAGGCTGAAGTTAAACGACTTGGGACAAAGTAACGGTGTGTTTCAGTTATGGGTAAACGATGTTTTAAAATGTAATTACTCTAATATAAACTACAGAGGGACTTATTCAACATACGGATGGAATCATCTCATGATGTCAATGCACGCAAACCCGTCACATCCTCAAGTTCAGTGGATAAGCCGAGATAATATATTGATTTCATCTGGCGTAGTTATTCCTAATCCGAACCCGGACCAGAGCGCTCCATCTCCTCCGACAGGGTTGAGAATTATACAATAAGAAAAGAAATACTTACATTGTACATCGTTAAAAAGACCAAGTGGATGTATTATACGCTATAAATCCATTAAGATATCAAACAACACACTAAGCAAATCGTAAAAGTCTAATCCAGCAGACCAGGCTGCGACACCGAAAGATCAAAAAATACATTATTCCGGTTATTTCCTCATCGTATTCTTAATCCAATTCACATTTACGTTATCCTTTTCGAGACTTAATTTCGTGTCCGCTTGATTAGGGAAAGGGCAGGGTTTATGTCAAGATACCTGTTACAAGTTAGTATGGCTTTGTTAAGCACCGTAGTGGTTACATTTATAAGCGTACCCGCTTGGTGTGCAATAATTTTCTCAGAAAACTATGATGCTATATCTGACGGATGGACTTGTAATGACGATGTACCTCCAGGATGGACAAACGCAGCTGGTTGCCCCGCTCCAAGCAGTTATGGAGGAGTAACGCATTATGCGGGGGAAATAACGAGTGGCGGAAGAACAGGCAACTCGCTAAAACTATGGCGCAGGAATGGTATTTGGACAGACTACCATGGTTATCTTAATAAGAATTTTACAAGGGCAGAATTTAATAATCATTACAAAGAGCTATATATAAGATGGTACGTTAAAATCCCCGCAGAATGGGATGCCAACGTTGTTGGGGTGGGCGGTACATGCAAACTTAACCGTTTGTATTTTTCATCAGAAGCGGAGGGAGAGCAGGGAGAGTGGTTGATGGATATAAAAGGGTCTACATTCAAGACAGGGAAATTTTCTTTCTATTGTGTGCCCGAGGGGAATGTATGGTACACACAAAAGACAGTAAGCGAGTTGGATGTTAATGATGGTCAATGGCATAGTCTGGAATGGCACGTCAAACTTAATTCAACTACGGGCAGCAGCGACGGAGGATGGGATTTTTATGTAGATGGTGTAACGCAGGTAATCTGTGATGGAATGGGTCAAAATTGCACTACGGGAAAAAGTAACATGAACATGGGAGCAGCATCAGGTCAATATTTTACATCAATGTTACCACCTGCTATAGGCAATCTTAACGGTGGCACATGGACTTTCCCGACGGACGGGTGGTACGCTATTGAATTCGATGATTATGTTGTTAGTGGATCACCTTCAAGCTCAGCGACGGAATCATCAGACGGTGGAGGAGGCTGCTTCATAGCTACAGCGGCTTTCGGCTCAGCCCTGACCCCGAGTGTAAGGGTTCTCAGGCAATTCAGGGATGAACTCTTAATGGAAAATGAGTTAGGAAGAACTTTTGTAACTTTCTATCGAGAGATATCGCCGCCCATCGCAGACTTCATCGCGAGGCATGATTCAGCGAGAGTATTCGTACGGTTGTCTTTACTGCCCCTGGTGGGTATATGCTGGGTCTTGTTGATGATCGGTCCTATGCAAACGCTTTTACTCGTTTTGCTGATCATAGTACTAGCCATGAAACAGCGTGCTCTGCCAAACTTATTGCAGAAATCTCCATAACCTCTGCACTCGTCATTGAATACCTCAGTTTCGATTTCTTTGACATGCCTTATATAATGAGTATATGGATTCTCGCAGTGGTGTAAAAATAAGAATACTCACGGATGTGGATATCAGCCAGAGTCCTCTGTGGTGTCAGGAAACAGGCCTGACTGAAAATCTGTATTCTTCGTGGATTCGACGTATCAGCAAGATGCTCTCTGGACCCCCGGAACGATATAAGCACATTTTTGATACTTGGATAATAATTCGGAATCTCTTGAGGTACGATGCAGTCATTACGGGCAACATCAAAACTGCGCAGATTATCGGGCTCATCAAAAAAGTTCTGGGATTCAAATCACCAATACATATTATATTAGAGCTTATGCTGGATGAGCAAGAAGAATCGATAAAGTGGAAATTCAAAAGGGAAATACAGCATTTTATATTTTCGGCAGTGGATTTGATCTTCGTTTCTTCCAGAAGTGAAACAGTCACTTATGCGGAGCGTTTGCATCTTCCTCATCAGCGCTTTCGCTTCCTTCCCTTTCATACCGATATAATGACCCCCAAAAGGATCATGACACACAACGATTATATTCTCAGCGCCGGTAAAACCGGGAGGGATTACGAAGTCCTTCTAAGGGCAGTGGAAGGGCTGGATGTAAAAGTCATCATTGTAAGCGACCAATATCACGTCCAGGGATTACGTGTGCCATCGAATGTGAAGATACTGGTGGATATTTCATATGAAGATTACCTCAAGCTGCTTCACGAATCCTATTTCGTGGTTGTGCCTTTGAGGAAGCTGGTAAAATCAACCGGGCAGGTCGTCATACTCGAAGCAATGGGTTTAGGCAAGCCTGTCATCACGACGGAGACAGTAGGCACCATCGATTACATACAGCACGGTGTAAATGGGATCATGGTACCCCCTGGTGACTCCCAGGCGCTTAAAGATTCCATACAGAACCTGATTTCCGATAAGGTGCTTTATGAAAGTCTCGCAATAAATGGGATGGATGCCGTTAAAAAATATCACACTTTTGACGCATATGTAGGCGCCATTCTTAAAGCAGCGAACGAACTGCATGCAAAAGTGGGTTAGTCACAGTATCTCAGCATATTTTTAAAATATGTATATTTCAGGCTAGGGGAAAATGAGAGTCGGTATCGTTGGCTGCGGGCTTAACTCCGATTATCACATAAACTTCGCCAAGGCATATCCCGGGGCAGAGATTGTAGGTGTGGCTGACCTTGATGAGGGAAAGGCACGGGTATGTGCCTCGAAGCATGGGATTCCGAGCTTTTTTGGCAAGCTAGCGCTACTCATAGAGCAAACAAGACCGGATGTGCTTCATATCGTGACCACTCCGCCAACTCACTATGCTGTCGCAAAGGAGGCAATCGAGTTGGGCGTAAATGTGTTAATCGAAAAACCATTGACTCTTAATTCCCATCAGGCAAAAGAACTTTATAAACTTGCAGAGTCCAAGGGGGTCAAGCTCTGCCCTATGCACAACCATTTCTTTGATCCCTGCATGTTGAAGGCGCGGGCGATCATCAAGGGCGGCCGACTTGGCCACGTGATCAATGTAGAAAGTTACTATGGATTGAACACCCGGATCGACGCATTCCGCAGGTATCCGGCCCCAAACGTTCTGCCATGGCTTTATGCCCTGCCTGGAGGGGTATTCCATGATTTCATGCCCCACCCCCTTTACGTGATGCTGCCCTATACTGGAAAGCCTCGTGAAATCAGGGTGATGGAAAAATCGTATGGGGAGCTGCCGCAGGATATATCCGATGAACTGCGGATTCTAATAGACGGTGAAAATTGCGCCGGAACTCTGGTATTTTCTTTTGCCGCAAAGCCTCACCTTCACTTTGTGCGCTATTATGGAACAAGCGGCATGGTGCAAGTGGATTTCAATACGATGACGACAATATTTCACCCGCTGAGCGGCCTTCCCAAAGCAGTCCAGAAGGTTATCTACAATGTCAGTGAGAGCAAACAGCTCTTTTCCTCAACGTCGTCCAATATATGGAATTTCCTAAGGGGTAAACTCCGGCCCTACCATGGCATGCAGAATCTGATTCACCGTTTCTACGACAGCATTAAAGGGCAGGGAGAGGTGCCAGTACCAAAGGAGCATGCTCTGATGGCCATGGATGCCATGGAAGAGATCTTCAAGCAGGTTAAAAATACCACGTTGAATTTTGAACCCATCATCCCGGTAAACCAGCCAGGGATTAAAGATGGTTTGCCGAAGATACTGGTTACCGGGGCAAGCGGGTTTCTCGGGACAAGGCTGGTCGAGTTGCTCGCGCAAAAGGGATACCCGGTGAGGGCCCTGGTGAGAAAGCTCTCGAATACGAAAAGACTCAGGGCGAATGGAGGGGAGGTCTTTTTTGGTGATGTGGCCGATCTTGAATCGTTGCGGCCGGCATTTAATGAAATTGACATTATTGTTCACGCAGCCGCGGATACGGCGGGAAACGAGAGAGACGGTGAGTGGAGTACAGTTCAGGGGACGCAGAATGTCCTTCAGCTATGTCACCAGGTAGGAGTTAAAAAGCTAATTTACATCAGTTCCTGTGCTGTTTACGGCGTGACCGACTGCAAAAAGGGGGCCCTTATCGGTGAAGATGCACCCCTGGAACGTTTCCCGGAAAAGAGAGGTTTTTATTCCTGGTCAAAACTAAAGGCGGATCAGTTCGTTGTCGATGCCATAACACAAGGGTCCTTACCGATTGTCAACCTGCGCCCGGGGACCATATGGGGCCCGGGAGGGGAGGTATTCACCCCCATGATGGGTTTTTCACTAGGGAAAAGACTTTTTGCTGTGATTGGAAATGGGAAATTCGTTGTTCCTTTTGTCTATATAGACAACCTCATCGAGGCGATCATAAAGGGGATTGAAAATCATAGCACGGCCGGCGGGGTCTATAATGTAGTCGACACTGATAGGATCACAAAAAAGGACTACGTTGACAAGTTGATTAAAAAGTTATATCCGGCTGCCACCTGCATATACATTCCCTATGGCCTCTTGTATTCGGCGGTTTACATCCAGGAAATGTTGTTTTCCTCAATGGGCCGAAAACCTTTCCTCACAAGGTACCGGCTGACTTCTTCCCAGAAAAATATCTCTTACGATTCTTCAAAGATCCAGAATGAATTGGGCTGGATACCTTCTGTTTCCGCAGAAGAAGGAATTAAAAGCATACTGGATTATGAGCTGAATCAATCCAGGAATCCGGCATTATAGATAATTTCCTCAACCAATGTCATCATCTCATCCAGGCCCTATAACCAAGCGAACCTTCCTTTAAAATCCACGAATGTAAAATAATATGTGCGGAATTTTCGGCATTGTAGGCCCAAAAATAGATGAAGCTCACTTGAAGAAGGCGACCAATCTGCTGGCCCACCGCGGACCAGACGATTCGGGCTTTTTCGTCGATGAAGGCATTTGCCTGGGCCATCGCAGGCTGAGTATCATCGACCTCGAAAGCGGCCACCAGCCGATGTTCAACGAAGATGGGACCTTATGCATCATCTTCAATGGTGAAATATACAACTACCCTGAGTTACGCAATCTACTTCTTGCCAAGGACCACAAATTTAAAACAGAAAGCGATACCGAAACCGTTCTTCATGCCTATGAGGAGTGGGGAGAGACATCTGTTGAGAAGCTACGGGGCATGTTTGCATTCGCAATCTGGGATAGAAAGGCAAAAAAGCTCTTCATTGCGAGAGACCGATTTGGAATAAAACCCCTCTTTTACGCTGATAATGGAAAAACCTTTTACTTTGCTTCTGAGATGAAAGCCATCCTGACAGACCGGACAATTCGACGGGATCTGGATGAGGCTGCCCTGGCGAGCTATTTTTCACTGTCCTATATTCCAGGACCTATGACAATTTTCAAGAAGATTCGCAAACTACTTCCGGGACATACACTTACCTGGCAAAGAGGGCAGGTGCATCTCCGGAAATACTGGGACATCAAGTACGCTCCTGACAGGGGCAGGAGTGAGGATTATTTTATCAAGCAGTTCATGGAGCTATTTCATGAATCTGTCAAAATCCATCTCATGAGTGACGTGCCTCTGGGTGCATTCTTGAGTGGCGGAATTGATTCAAGCGCTGTTGTCGCCGCTATGAGTATGGTAACGAATAGGCCTGTAAATACCTTCTGTATGGGGTTTGGCGGCGAGACGGGTGGCTACCTGGATGAACGGGTTTATGCCCGCATTGTGGCGGAAAGGTATAAAACAAATCACAGGGAATATGAGATTGCACCGGATCCGGAGGGTCTTCTGGATAAAATCGTACGCTCATTTGATGAGCCGTTTGCGGACGACTCCGCCATCCCGTCGTACTTTGTCTGCAAAACCGCACGGGAGAACGTTAAGGTAGCTGAGTCCGGTCTTGGCGGTGATGAAGCCTTCGCTGGGTATGAGCGATACCTGGGTTTCAAGGTGCGAACGATGTATGGGAGACTGCCCCATCTCCTGCGGGAGCGCCTCATTCGCCGCTTAGTAAACATGCTGCCTGAGCGTTCCGATGGCCACTACACCGTCAATCATATGAAGAGGTTTGTACGATCGTCATCCCAGGATGATGGCGAAGCCTACTACGGATACCTGACACGTCTGAATCCCGGAATCCAGGGGGTATTCTTTTCTGATTCTACGAAGTTCAAAAAATATCTCGAAGCCCCCAAAGAACTTATTCTTGACCACTTCAATTCCGTACCCATGGAAGATGAACGGGATACCCTGAACCGGGCATTCTACTGTGATATCAAGACATATCTACCGGAAGATATCCTGGCCGTAACGGACAGGATGAGCATGTATCACGCACTGGAAGTCAGGGTCCCATTCCTCGACCACCCTTTGATGGAATTTTGTGCCACGATACCCCCGGAAATGAAGATGAAGTGGTTAAGAAAGAAGTACCTGCTTAAGAAGGCGGTTCGAGACATCCTGCCACGGGAAGTGATTGATCACCGCAAGCAAGGTTTTGTAGGACCTATGACCCAGTGGCTGAAAAGTGATTTGAAAAATTATGTTGCGGAAGCGCTTTCCGAAAGAAACTTAAAGAATCATGGCTTACTCAATCACGAAACTATAAGAAACATTCTCAAAGAGCACTTTTCGGGTCAAGAGATACACGATACACTCATCTGGTCGCTTCTGGTGTTCCAAAGGTGGTTTGAGCTATACATTGAAGGTAATGAATATTCCGGTAACTGTGATTGAAATCGCTTTCTGGATATTTGTTATTCTCTCCGTTCACTCGTGCCTGCTTATCCCCCTCAGTCTGCTAGCATTGACAAAGGTTGCCCGAAGGCCCTAGCGCAAGGAGGATATCAGGCCGAACATAATGTTGCTCGTATTCATCTCAAAGAGAGTTCTTATTAGTTCTTTTGGGGGAGAATACTCTTGCTAGGAATCGTTAGGAAAAGACTATCCGAATCTTCGAATTTGACTCGATCATATGACTGGCTCCAAGAAAGATTATGGCTGGCATCAAGCTGGCCAAGGTATCTCGGAAGACGTCTTTTTTGCGTTCCTCAGAAAGTCCAGAGCATGCTGATCATAAGGGTGTCCGGGATTGGAGACATAATTCTAACAACACCTGTAGTGAAGAAATTGAGAGGGAGGTATCCTGATGCCAAGATCACCTATCTCACTTTAAAAGCAATGCGACCTATCCTTGAATTCAATCCGTGCATCGATTACCTGCTGACAGAAGATGACGAGGATAAGATAATAAAGCAAAATTATGACTGGGTAATCAATCTCCAGTTATTTGATAATTCGACCTTTGTAAAAGATATCATACAGCGACTAAAATACAAAAGAATATCCGGAAGTATCGTCGACAAAAACGGCCGGTATTATGAAGCAACAAATTATCGGTATTATTTTAGCAACTGGATGGAATCTCTCATGAGAGGCGCAATCGGTATACCTTTTTCGGCTGCAGACACTGAAAAAGTGGAAATCTATATACCGGAAAACCGGAGAAATCGCCAAAGAGACCTCTGTACCAAATTTGGTATCGGGGATGGTACCTTTGTTGGGCTAAACCTCGGCTCGCAAGACAAAACATTTTGGTACCGGGATCACTCTCTGGACTATCTGGAGAAACTGATTCGGCATTTATATACTAAATATAATATCATTCTTGTTGGTCAGAGCAAGAATCTATCACCTGATGAACATAATCAGTTAACCAAGCTAAACAAGGTATTTCCAAAGATAATTAACCTGGTTGATAAATTGACCTTGGAGGAATTGTTGCTTGTCATAGAAAAATGTAGTGTTTTCATCTCTTCTGATTCGGGCCCAGCGCACATTTCCATGGCTGTAAAGACACCGGCCATCTTACTTTTCGGAGCGGATTCGGGCAAAAGGATCATATCGCCAAGAAAGCGTGGCGAAATCTATTCGATAATCAACTCTGATTGTGAATGCTCACCCTGCAAACCGTGGAGGGCTAAACAAGCATGTATAGCGAATAAACGTGCACAATGCATGGAAACAATCCCGGTTGAGCGAATTCTAAATGAGATAGAATACTTTCTCAAAAAGGCCGTAAAGCAATAAAAAACTAACGGGAGTCAAAATGACAAGAAAAAAGCTTAGTATCGTGTGTTTTGGATGGGACCCCTGGGGACCATTATGGAAAATGACACAGCAACTCATGTGGCATTTATCAAAACGTCCGGAAATTGAGAGTGTTGTATATATTAATAGTGACCTTCATATTTCAAGCGTTATTCTTGATTTTCAGAGTCATATTAAAAATCAAATCCTCAGGAGTTTCCTGCTTGACAGCTTTCTCGGAAAAGTTGAGATATTCGATGAAAAAATATCAGCATTCACTCCATTCCACTATATACCATTCTCTCGCAGATACAAGTTCCTGGAGGAGCTTGATCTCAAGATGTTCAAAACCAAAGTACAAAACATCTTAAAAAAACGTACATTCGAGGATGTTATTCTATTCGTTAACAGACTGCTGCCTCCAAAGGTATTGGACATATTTTCAGAGTCAAAGCTTCGTTGCTTTTATATTTCAGACAATTGGTCAGAATTTGTCATTGGTTCTGGAAGACCGGACGAGATAAAACAGGAAGCAAAAGAAAGCGCGGAAAAGCATATAGAACATATAACAAAAAATTCGGATATTGTTTTTTGTTTAAATGAGCATTTAACGGAAAAAGCAAAAAGGCTCGTGCCGGCCAGTTATTTTTTACCCATGGCAACGGATTATAGCAATTTTTCAAAGGTTTGCCTTGATGAAACGCCATTGGCGGAGAGGATGAAGGACATAAGAAAGCCTGTCATAGGGTGTATGGGAGTAATCAGCAGTTCTTTGGACTATGACTTGCTCATACATGCAGCAAGATCGAGACCTGACTGGTCATTTGTATTTATCGGTCCCAAACTGCCTGCATCAGCATGGGGTGAAGGACTCTTTAAGCATAAAAATGTTCATCATATCGGCCTTATCGAATACCATCAGCTGCCAAAATATATGAAGGGATTCGATGTCTGTATCATACCCTATTCCAATCATCCGAGCATACAGTTTGCGGATTCAAACAAGGTCTATGATTACTTAGGCACCGGTAAACCGATCATTGCCGCATATAATACTGCTGGATTGGACAAATTTAAGGAATATATCCGCATTTCCGGTACACGGGAGAAATTCATAGAAGATATCGAAGCGGCATTAGGTGAAGAGCAAACCATGGAAGTAGTCCAACGAAGACAGAGAGTTGCCAAGGAACATTCATGGGAACGCAGGGCCGAGTTTGTATGGGAAAAAATGAGTCAAATGCTGAAGTAGGTTCGCAGTATTTAGCTGGTCGATTCTCGTGTTTCAAAAGTGGTTAGAATTATACGTTGAAAGTGTCATTTATTCCGGTTACTGAGATGGAAATCGCTTTCTGGATATTTGTTATTTTTTCCGTTTACTCTTACCTGCTTTTTCCCCTCAGCCTGATCGCATTGACAAAGATTGCTCGAAGGCTCTGGGATAAAAAGGACATCAGGCCGAACATCACGTTGGTTGTTTCTGTCTATAACGAAGAGAAAATCATAGCCAAAAAGCTAGAAAATGCACTGGATTTGGATTACCCGACGAGGCAATTGGAAATTCTGGTGGTATCCGATGGTTCGACGGACGATACCGAACGGATTGTCCGTGGCTTCAACAATGAGCGGCTTGTGCTCAAGGCATTCAAAGAAAGGTCGGGAAAGACCGCATGCCTGAACCGGGCGGTGCCGGAAGCCCAAGGCGAAATCATATTATTTACAGATGCTAATTCCATGTTTCCCAAGGATGTCCTGGGAAAGCTCGTTCGAAATTTTGCGGACCCGGAGGTCGGCCTTGTAACGGGTTGGACGCGGTACGGTGAAGTCGATCAGGCCGAGGACACTACGGGAATATATTCAAGATTCGAGAAATGGACGAAGGTCCAGGAAAGTAGTGTTTCATCCTGTGTGGGTGCCGATGGCGCTGTCTTTGCAATCAGAAAAGATCTTTACCGGATACTTCGGGAGGATGACATCAATGATTTCGTCATTCCGCTTAATGTCATCAGACAGGGCAAACGGGCAGTCATGGAGCCTGAAGTCTATTGTTTCGAAGAGTCCGCTGATGAAGCGGGCCAAGAGTATCAACGACAGGTCCGAATCACGAGCCGAACTCTGAACGCAATCCGCCGCAATCTCGAGTTCCTCAATCCGTTCCGCTATGGTTGGTTCACGTATTTTCTTGTGTCACACAAGATAATGCGGTTTCTCGTACCATTCTTCCTGATTGCTTCATTCGGAGTCAATATAATGCTTTTGGGGACATCGCGCTTATACAGCTTCACCTTTGGATGTCAACTGGTACTCATGGCTATGGGTATATGCGGGATCCTTAATATTATCACCGGTAGGGTAGGGGAAATTGCAAAGTTCTTCCTGGTGACCATGCTGGCCCAGTTATCTGCCTGGTTCAGAACCTTCGCAGGGGTATCGGATACTATCTGGACACCGCAGCGATAAATAAGGTTAGTCCATTAATATCTCAAGGATGCTGAATTTAAAAAAATATCATTTTACAGGCAGCATAGGTATCTTCGCTGCATTCATTATTGTCTTATTTGTATTTTCTTATTTCGATGCCATCGTTTCGCTTGTGAAGACCTGGTCAGGGCGTGATGATTATTCGCATGGTTTCATCGTACCCTTCGCAAGCCTCTACTTTGTCTATGCTATGAGAGACAAGCTCAAGACAGTAGAGATAAAGCCAAACATTGCACTGGGGTCTGCTGTCACGCTGGCCGGGGCTCTGATGCTCGTGTTCGGCACAACGGGCAGCATTACAAATATTCAACAGCTGTCAATTCTTGTTGTGATCCCCGGGTTAGTGATCATGCTTTTAGGCATAGAAATGTTCAAGGCCCTTTTGCTGCCTTTGGGTTACCTTGTCTTGATGGTGCCGCTGATTCTGGATGTGATATTCAATCCCCTGCATTGGCCGTTCCAATTATTCGGAGCCAGGATTGCCAGCATGATGCTCACTACGCTCGGGATACCTGTTTATCACGATATACAGTACCTTCAGCTTCCCAATGTTTCTCTTGAAGTGGCCAACGCCTGCAGTGGTATCCGCTATCTGGTTTCAATAGTCGCTTTAGCGATACCGCTGGCCTATTTGACGCAAGAGACGTGGACGAAACGGATAGTACTTGTGTTATCTTCGGTCATAATAGGGATACTTGCAAACCCGGTGCGAATCGCGATCATAGGGGTCTGGGTATACAATGGAGGGAATATTCTGCACGGCCCTGGACACATCCTTCAAGGCTACTTCGTGTCTGTTGTAGGTTTTGTATTTCTTTTTGGTATGAGTTTCATTTTGAGTAAAACGCAGTTATCCAATATGTGTAAAATGCGCGCGAATTCGTCATTGGTAGTCAGTAGAACGTCCGGTAATAGCATCGAAAAGACAGGCTGGAAAATCCAAACGAAAGAGTTGAGCACAGATGCACTGCGCGATTGTTATGACCGAGAGCAGAACCATAAAAAAGCCTGGATTTGTGCAATCCTGATATTGGCGGTTTTAGGGTGTTTCATTAACATTTACAAGCCGGTTCCTGTGTACTTGAAGAATAACCCTGATCAGATCCCTCTGGAACTGGAAGGGTTAAAAGGCTATGTTGCTGACGGCAGGGATGATTGGTTTGTGAGGCTTCCGAATCCGGATATCGAAATTCGAAGATTATACAGCAATGAGTCGGCTGTGCCACTTTACATCACAGTGGGTTACTACGCGTATCAAGAAAGGGACAAGAAATACATCCACTACACAATGCAGAATCTATATGAAAATGCTGAGGACTGCCGAATTCAGGTTGATGCAAATAATTATATCACGGCCAAGAAAGTTCTAGTAAAGGATGAGGGGCGAAGGCTGCTCATACTATACTGGTATGATATAGATGGAGAAGTTACATCAGATAACATCAGGGCCAAATTCATAACGGCAGTACGAGGAATTATAAAACGACAAACAAACGGTTCCATTGTTCTTGTCGCCCGTAAGATTAATGCAGAAGATAATGTAGAGACAGTATTTGGGCATCAGGAAAAATTCGTTGCAGCGATATATCCCTATTTAAGAGAATATCTCCACTCTTATTAAATGCAGAGATTAACCTGCACCTTCCTCACTTGCCCACTATGGGCCAACTCCAGACAGGCGACCTTATGAATACTTTAATGGTGGGCTATACTCTCCCCGGGTGCTGTTTATCACAGGTAATCAAATGAAGGTAGGAACTACGATTATCAAAAATTCAGGTGTATTGATTCTCAAGCAACTGTTCTTGATGATAATAGCGCTGTTTGCCACGGCATATATCGCCAGGAGTCTTGGCGAGGTATATTATGGCAAGTTCGCTTTTGCTTTTGCGTTCGTCGTTTTGTTCAGGGTTGTGGGTGAAATGGGTATATATGCGCTGACAGTCAGAGAAGTTGCTGCAGATAAAGCGAAAGCGGGAATATACCTTGGAGATGCCATAATCATTCGGATGGCGTTATCTTTTTTCATGTTAGGTTCCATAGCACTTGTTATCAACGTAATGAATTACCCTGAGGATACCACGACAGTCGTCTATATCGCAGCGGGAGCACTGTTTTTCGATTCCTTATCGGGGGCCTTTCAATCAATCATGGAAGGCCATCAGAGGATGGAGTATGTTGCTTTTATTCATTCTATTATCTCCCTGGTCCAGGCCTCATTTGCCATCCTTATCCTGTATATCGGGTTTAAACTCATTCCCCTGGCCTTGGTGTATTTGGGCGTAAGTGTTCTTGGCTTTCTGCTGTCATATTTGATTACAACGAAAAAGATTGTGCTGCCAATATTTACCATTGACGTCGAAAGGTTAAAATATACGATCAAAAATGCTTTTCCTTTCGCTATTATTGCATTATTTACCTTGGCTCTTTTTAAAATAGATATTGTCATGCTGTCCTTTTTCAAGGGGGATGCGGCGGTAGGCTGGTACAACGCTGCGGCCGTGCTTACATACAACACAATCGTAATTGCAAGCGCTCTCTCCACTTCGATATTTCCGGCATTATCCGGGCTGGGCAGAGAAAACAAAGACGCAGCACGTAATATCTTTGAAAAGTCATTTTCTTTTTTAATATTCATCGGCCTGCCGATAGCCATTGGTACGACATTCACCGCGAAGCAGATTATCATGCTCATATTCGGTGAGCAATATGCGCCTTCGGTACTGATCCTCCAGGTAATCATCTGGTACATTCCTTTTGTTTATGTGGGCTCTCTCATGGCAAACGTGCTGAATGCTTATGCCTGTCAGAAATATGTAGCAAAAACTGCGGGAATTCAGGCCGTAACGAATATCTTGTTTAATCTATATATGATTCCGTTGTACGGCCCAGTTGGTGCAGCCATAGCTACTGTTGTTACCGAAGTGCTTGGCGTCGGTATCTTGTATTTCAGGCTCAGGCATTTCTTTTCCTTCTCTTTTATATCGAAAATAGTGCCCTATCTGGTATTTTCTAATGCCGTTTTGGTTCTATTCCTGTCCATTATGTCTGGCTGGAGCCTGGCTGTCATCGTTCCAAGTAGCATCACCATTTATTTTTTAATACTATTACAATCAGGCTTGGTTAACAGGGAAGATCTAAATATCATGAAAAAAATCAATTACTAAGCGGATCATCATTCACCTGGTATGATGATGATTATGATGGAACAGATAATGGAGGTTATGTAATGGAATGCCCGTTGCGTCTGGGGGTCATTGGGTGTGGAGCCGTAACCGAAGGCTTTCATTTGCCCGTGTTGGCTGAGGTTGACGGCGTACAAATTTCGGTTATAGTCGACACAAATATGCAACGCGCGCAAGATCTGGCTCACCAATATGGTGTTCATCGGGTTGAGACAGACTACAAAAAAATATTGGACTCAGTGGACGCTGTTATAGTGGCAATTCCCAATCGACTTCATGCCGAGGTCAGCCTTTTTTTCCTTGGGCAGAAAAAACCTGTGCTGGTTGAGAAACCCATGGCTCTTTCTGGAGCAGAATGCGACCGGATGATAGAGCTGGCAGATGCAAACAATGTAAGTCTATCTGTAGCTCACGTGCGCAGGTATTTCAACAACTCAAAAATAATCAAGTACGCAATAGAATCCGGGATGCTTGGCGACATAAGAAGCTTTTCTTTGAAAGAAGGAGGTGTCTTCAATTGGCCGTCGGCTTCCGGTTTTTATTTCGATAGGTCCCAGGCGGGTGGTGGTGCTCTCATGGATACAGGCCCACATGTATTGGACTTGCTGTTGTGGTGGCTGGGGGAGCCATACGAAATTACGTATACCGATGATAACTTTGGGGGTGTGGAAGCAAGCTGCGTGGTCAAAGCAAAGATGAAGAATGGTGCAGAAGGCATCGTTAAAATAAGCCGACTGGTGCCCGTGGACACGATGTATGTATTTGAGGGAACACGAGGGACATTGCGTGCACATCCATTTTTTCTCGATAAACTGAACATAACTATGAACAATATTGGGGAGAGCGAACTAAATATTATCGAAAAAACGCGTATTCTATCCGCTGATTCAAACCGTGTGCGTATTTTATCCTGTTTTAAGGAACAGCTACAGAATTTTATCGATAGCATAAGAAAAGGCGTTCCATTGATCGTTGATGGGCGAGAGGGTAAGCGGGTGGTTGAGTTGATAGAACGATGCTATGCGCAGCGGCAGGAAATGGAGGCTCCGTGGTTGATGAATTCATGATGGATGAACAGAAAATATTGATAACGGGAGCAACCGGTTTTATTGGTGGTCGCCTCACGGAGAGACTGATATTAGACGGGCAGAAAAAGCGGTTGCGGATATTCGTGCGCGATCTGACAAGAATAGCAAGGATCGCACGTTTTGGAGAACTGGAATATGTACATGGAGATATTCTGGATTCCGACCGCGTGAATGAAGCCGCGGCCGGGTGCAATGTCATATTCCATTGCGCTTACGGGAACCGGGGAGACTCAATATACCAGAAAAAAGTGACGGTTGAGGGAACCAAAAACGTGTGTGAGGCAGCCCTTAGAAATAGCAGCCGGTTGATTTATTTGAGCACTGTATCCGTGTATGGAAACGACCCACCTGTGAGCGTCGATGAGACAACTCCTTCAGGGACCTCTAAGGTGCTGTATGACATGAGCAAAAGAAAAGCTGAGAAGATTGTCGGGGAGTATGTAAGCAAACATTCACTGAACGCAATCACACTGAGACCAACCATTGTATATGGACCATTCTCGCCTGTGTGGGCGATAAATCCAATCAGCCAACTGAAAGAGAAGTGTCTGATTCTTATTGATGAGGGTCGAGGTCTATGCAACTACCTCTACGTAGACAATCTGGTGGACGCGATGCTCCTGGCTGCCCGCACTGAACGAACGGGTGGGTCTTACATCATTTCAGACGGCAGTCCAGTACCGTGGAGGGAGTTTTATGGGTATTATAAAAGAATGCTTGATGATCAAGGTGTGGAAAACGCGTGGCTCTCGGTTGATAGAGTGGAACTGGAACGATTGAACAAGCAGAGAATGAACCTGGTCTATAATCTTAAAGGCCTCGTAAAGACGGCGATTTCTAATGAAAGCTTCAATAAAGCCCTTCTACCGTACGGTCTGATAACAAACGTTAAAAGTTTCATCAAAGAAAAGCTCCCCCAAAAAGCTATAAAAACATTTAGGTCTGTCAGGACATCGCACATAAAGGAGAGCCAGGAAGACCAATCAGCACAGGTAGCCATAGAGCCGCCACGGCCAGAGGATATTATCAAATTTTCGTCTAAATCTGTTTTCAGTATAGAGAAGGCCCAGAAAGAGTTAGGTTTCACTCCACGGGTAGACCTTGAAGAAGGTATGCGAAGAATTGCGCAATGGCATGCCGCCCTGTTCTAGAAGATAAAATATTTGATATAGGAAGTTTCTTGAAAATGTGGTTCTGGTCAAATTTCGTTTTTAGACAATGGCCACTTTTGAATTTGAATCCCCTCATCGCATGCGACATTACCCAGAGGGGTGTTGACGTCGGGTTAGCGCAGGAGAAAAAGAGACTCCAACTGCAAGTATATAACCTACAAATTAACTTGCATAATCTTGCATTTTATAATCGCTAAATAATGAGGGGTGCTTAATATGAAAAGAACAGAAAGAGGAATAGCCACCTTGGGGGTTTTATTACTGCTCTTAATCAGTCTACTAATATTTTGGGGATGTGCTGGCGGAGGGGCAGTATATACAACAGGAGGCGGGTCTGCTTTGGATAGCCACCCGCCAAGGGCTACAGCCGATATTATTGACCATAACTGTACTAAGCTTGATCGAATCCCGGCGAAGTGGATTCATGCCGCAAAGGAAAAATTGCATATTGCTTACGGCCACACATCCCACGGAAGTCAGCTTGTTACCGGTATGGAAGGACTGATTCGCTTCAAAGGGCCTTTATACTCTTTCAATAAGGGTGGCTCCGGCGGTGCCCTTGACCTCAGGGATACACCCTTTGGTAATGTATGGGATCTCGGAAACCCGGACAGATCGGCTTGGGCAAGAGCAACTCGCGTATATTTGAACTCCCATCCAGAGGTAAACGTTGTGATCTGGTCATGGTGCTGGCAGGTATCGAATGCAACAGAGTCCGACATCAATTTGTATCTTAATCTTATGAATCAACTTGAGATGGATTATCCCAATGTTAGATTTGTATACATGACGGGCCATCTAGATGGTACAGGTATCACAGGCAATCTAAACCGTAGGAACGATCAGATTAGAAATTATTGCCGGGCGAACAATAAGGTATTGTATGATTTTGCAGATATCGAGAGCTATGATCCTGACGGTGCGACGAATTTCATGAAACTGAACGGCAGAGATGATTGCAGCTATACGGGCGGGAACTGGGCACAACAATGGACTGTGGCACATCCAACGGATCCCCTGACTGAGCTGGCTAAATCCTGCGGGAATTGCGAACATAGTGAGAAGTTAAATTGCGCGTTGAAGGGCATCGCATCCTGGTGGCTATGGGCAAGGCTTGCGGGTTGGGATGGTCGTTAGGGAACAGGGTCTCAAGACTTATTCTCAGGCATATAGGTCAGCGGGCCTGCGAGTCTGGGATAAATATTGACTTGTAAGATGATTAATATGCGAGGCCTGCGGCTTCGTTTGAATAGGCGTTTCGCTGCAAATAGGTATTAATGTCTGTTACCGCGATTAAATACCTCTGGTCTTTTACCAGGCCCATTCATTTATAGCTTCTTGTGTCTGACTTCGGCTTATCATCCAGCCTTGTAACGATCGAGTGATTTTAATTCCCTAGTGAGATTCCGTACTAGAGCTGATAGCCCATCAAAGCAGCTTCTTTGTTTAAATTCCATTGTAAAAATACAATGCCGTCATTTTTCAAAAAAGACTACCTTGTGTAAGGAATATTCTGAACATTACGCACAGATTCCAAACCGTGACAGAGGAATAAAGGGGGATAAATGAACATATACATTGCCATCCCGACATACAACGAGGCAAGTAATATTGAAATATTAGTAGGCCATATTTTGCAACAACATCCATCTTTCAACATAATCATCGTGGATGATAATTCACCGGATGGGACCGGGACTATCGCAGATAATATGAGCAAGGCTGATTCTCGTGTTCACGTTATTCATCGCCCCCAAAAAGCAGGTCTTGGGACAGCCTATGTGAGGGGATTCAAAGAAGCACTGGCAAGAGGCGCCGACTTGATTTTTGAAATGGATGCGGATTTTTCGCATGATGTGAAATATCTTAATGATTTTCTCGAGGCTTCGAAAAAGGCTGACCTGGTGATCGGAAGCAGGTATTTGAATGGCGTCAGGGTAGAGGGGTGGAGGTTTCGCAGGCTTTTAATGAGCAAGCTGGCAAACATGTATGTTTCATACATTATGGTGAAACCCATATGGGATTTCACAGCCGGGTTCAGATGTTATCGCAGGAAAGTACTGGAAACTATTGATCTCGACACCGTCAGATCAGATGGGTATGCTTTTCAAATAGAAATGACGTACTTGACTTTCAAGCATGGCTTTAAAGTGATGGAAATTCCGATCACATTCAAGGAAAGGGAGCATGGGTATTCGAAGATATCCCGAAGCGTGATCTGGGAGGCATTCTGGCTTACTTTGAAATGCAGAGCACCCATATGGAAAATTGTAAAGCATTCATCATTTCTCTTCAAAGATTACAGGGAATTTGTCGAGAAGGATAACCCTGTTTCTAAATAATCATGTATTCGATTTCGGCCGGGATCATGGCATATAACGAAGAGGGAAACATCGGACGGCTCCTGGACGCTGTCTTGTCGCAGGAGCTTATAAATGGAGAATTGAAAGAGATAATCGTAGTTGCATCCGGGTGCACGGATAGCACAGAGGACATCGTAAGGAAGTATACGCAGATAGACTCGCGAGTACGTCTTCTTACCCAGGCAAAGAGAGAGGGCAAAGCATCGGCAATCAATTATTTTCTATCCCGGGCGACCGGGGATATCTATATCCTGGAAAGCGGGGACACGATCCCATGCGAAGGAACCTACGAGCGATTGGTGAAGCCTTTTGAAGACCCGCGAGTGGGCATGACGGGGGCTCATCCTGTGCCCGTTAACAGCAAGGATAATTTTATCGGGTTTGTCGTCCACATGATGTGGAGTCTGCATCACAGAATAGCATTGCAGTCACCAAAATTGGGCGAATTGGTGGCCTTTCGCAGCATCGTCAGGAAGATTCCAAACGACAGCGCCGTTGATGAAGCCAGCATTGAGGCAATCATCAGGGCGGCGGGGATGGAACTGCAGTATTGTTCGGAAGCATATGTCCAGAACAAGGGGCCGGAAAACATCAAGGATTTTCTAAAGCAACGAAGGCGGATTGCCGCCGGCCACAAGCACCTGGCCAGGGATCAAGGCTACGTTGTCAGCACCACAGACCCAAAGAGAATATTTAGAATGATTCTGGATGAGCACAACTGGAAGCCAAGAGATACGATGTGGACTCTGGGTGGGATAGGCCTGGAGTTTATCGGGCGAATGCTTGGATATTACGATTATTACATCAAAAAGAAAAACCCCTACATCTGGGATATTGCCACAACGACCAAAAGATGGGATTAGCATGCTGAAACTCATATCCAGGGTGCCTCGCTATTGCCTGTATCGATGGACCGGCTGGCCTCAGCAGATGCCAATGAACCTGACGTTCAGTGTGACTTCCAGATGCAATTCAAGGTGCAGGACCTGCAATATTCATAAAATGCGGTCGGAAGAGCTGTCGCTGAATGAATGGGAAAAGATTTTCCGAAATATCGGGAATACATTGTTCTGGGCGACCATGAGCGGAGGGGAACCATTTCTGCGGGAAGATTTGCCCGACTTGGTCTGCAAGCTATATGAACATTGTCGGCCATCAATTATCAATATCCCCACAAACGGGATTCTCCAGGAACGTATTCCCCGATTCGTGCAAAAGATTGCCGAACATTGCAGTCAGGCTGATATCGTCGTCAATGTCTCCATCGATGGGATTGGTGATGAGCACGACGAAATCCGTGGTATTCCGGGAAATTATGAACGTGTACTGGAGACATTTCACAAATTAAAGGAATTAAAGAGAGACAACCTGGCTGTCGGGATCCATACGGTGATTTCCCGGTTTAATGTGTCGAGGATCCCGGAGATCTATGGCCAACTGCGGTCTTTGCATCCGGATTCTTATATAACTGAGATCGCGGAGGAAAGGCAGGAGTTGAACACGATCGGGGCGGACATAACTCCTGCTGAGCGGGATTATGCTGCCGCCGTTAATTTTCTGAGCAAACAGATGAAACATGGGTCTTATAACAAGGTCGGCAAACTCACCCGGGCGTTCAGAACCGAGTATTATCAGATGGTGAAGAAAGTTTTGAATGAGAAGCGCCAGGTTATCCCGTGCTATGCCGGCATTGCATCAGGGCAGATTGCCCCGAACGGTGATGTGTGGATGTGCTGTGTAAAGGCCGAGTCGGCCGGCAATCTGAAAGAGTTTGAGTACGATCTCAGCAAAGTGTGGTTTTCTGAAGATGCTATGAAAATGCGGGCAGATATAAAAGGAGGGGCTTGTTATTGCCCACTGGCCAACGCAAGCTATACAAACATGCTGCACCATCCAAAAACATTATGTCGAGTATGTTTGAACCTGGCAAGGTGAATGGATAAAGAAACCGTTTTGATAACCGGGGCAACGGGCTTTATCGGATCTCACGTAACCAAAGAGGTTGTCGCAACAGGCAAATACAAGGTTGTTGCGATCGTTCGCGAAACGAAAGATTACAAAAACACGGATGAGTTATCGAGAAATGGAGTCCAGTTAATCAAAGGACTTTTTTATGATAGTCAAGTTTTGTGGGCATTGTTTCATGACCAAAGAATCAGTCACGTTATCCACCTGGCTGCATTGAGAGGGACCGGCTTAGCCGAAGAACGCGAATATCAAATAGTAAATGTTGACGGAACTGAGAGATTACTGGAGTATGCTCTGATCCATGGTGTAGAGAAATTCGTGTTCTGCAGCACCGTGGGTGTTTTCGGGACTATTCCCGCAGAAGTTCCGGCAGGTCCGAACACACCCCTGGCCGGGGATAACCCTTATCATCGCTCCAAGGTCTTAGCCGAAGAAAAGGTATTGAGCTATTCTGAGAAAGGATTGGATGGATACATAATCCGGCCAACAATTGTTTATGGGAATGGCAATCATGGATTTCCCGATCGTTTAATTATGATGGTGAAGGGACATCAATTACTGCTTCCAACAAGAGATATTAAGTTTCACCTCCTTTATGTTAAAGGGGTAAGTGACGTGATTAAGAGAGTGCTGGAAGTAGATAATTTAGAAAAAAAGGTCTTAGTTGTTGCCGATAAAGAGCCAGTATCGCTTTATGAACTGGTGAATTTAATTCATATGTTTTATTATAACAAGAAATATCCAAACATTTTCAGAGTTCCCTCTTATGTTTATCGGTTGACTGCAATATTTTTCAGATTGATCGGAAATGAAAAATGGAAAAGCAGGGCTTCCTGGCTTTGCAAAGACTGGTATTATGATATTGCAGATACGTGTAAAACCGTAAATTACATTCCATTTGATACGCGAAGTGAATTCACAAAATATTTGAGATGCCGAGGTGAAATGTCACAGGACTACAGGGGGCTTAAGCCTCTGTGAACAGAAAATTGACTCAATCCATTAACTTTAAAAGAACGATATTTTATTTTTTCTTTCCCTGCTTGATATTCACAATACTCTATTGGCATTCAGCCTTGTCAAAGCCGTTTCATGTCGATGAATTCTATTCCTGGATTTATGCTGAAAGATGTTCATTCCAGGAAATACTGACTCTTAAAGACAAAGGAATTGGACACCCACCGTTTTTTCATCTAATTCAAAAAACAGTACAGTGGATTTTACCCGAATACAGGCCATATCAAGTAAGACTGGCAAATTATTTCATAGGACTGGGATTTCTAATTCTGCTGATTGGCTTTTTAGAGAAAAAGAATTCCGTTCCGATATTTTATTACGGCATTGCCTCATCAGCGTGCATTCTTAATGTATTTGTATTCAGCAGGATGTGGGGTCTTGTTTGCTTATTTTCAATGCTGCTGATTTGGGCCGGGGAGAATTTTCTCAAAGATGGCAATAAATGTTACCTGGCCATGTTCTTATCAATGTGCATTTTGGGCTTCCTGGCAGATTATAATTTTATCCTGCTTATTCCTTACATGGTGATCGTGTGTATATCGAAGAGCCATACGATCAAATATTTGGGAGGAAATGCGCTTGTCGGGCTGCTATTAATATTCCTATCAGGGATATTAATAGTATCAGCATTAAGAATGAATAATAGTCTTATTGGTTTTTATATACTCAATAGTATTCCGAAACTATTTTTTGAAGCGGGGTTCATGATTTTCAATTTCTGGTACGTTGAAACGTATCTAATGGCTGTATTGGTATTATGTCTTATCTATTATCTCAACAGTAAAGAGAAACAAGAAGAAGGATCGAATTGGCGGAATTGGAGTCTTAAAGCGGGAGTTGCAATCAGCATTTTAATCATATCAGAGATGCTAATAAGGTATGCTCACGTGAGGACGCGCTACTTAGCTTTAGTAATAATAGGCGTTGTTTGCTATCTCCTATTTGACCTTATAAGAAAAATGAAGAAAGTTGCCGGTGAGGATGAGGAGAGATACATTAATAGCATAATATTTGGTATTTTAATACTCCTGGCTGCGAATCCTTTCATGTGGACCGATTTAATAATGGCAAAATTTATCATAATACTACTTCCATTATGTTTAATACTTATTTATCGCAGTCTTCAGCGGAAATATATGAAATGGTTATGTGTATTATTTATCACATCCGGGATTCTTTATTCATCATCCAATGCATTGTCTGACTGGACGTCAGCGCCGGCAATAAGAAATAAAGAGAATGTGGTCTACCATAGTATGTTGACGTATGCAGACCAATATCTTCGCATTGATAAGATGCTCGGTACAGATAGTTACATAATTGATATGAATGATTTTGACAAATATTGCCGCATTTGCAGATCAGGAAAATCTAATATCGAATATGATAATTACAATAAACTGAATATAGTTGGATCGGACTTCTATGAAGCGGAAGGTGCCGTCGCACGCGACTTCTGCCTCAGAAATAAAAGCGATATTGGATTAACGAAGCTTGACAAAATTCAAAAGAATTATTTCACAGCGATTCCTCATATCAATATGATGGTATACGAATTTGTCAGGAAATAAAAATATAAAGACCGGATTAGAGGCGTCAAGGTATCTACGAAGTATTCGAAACTAGGTTAGAATATTTATGTACGAAGGACTGGGAACGACTTACGAGCGATTTATACTTCACCGTTACTTCCAAATATTAAACAGTAAATATACAATAAAAAATGTTCTCGAGGTCCCCGCTTATGGCATGACAGGTATTCCAGGTATTAACAGCATGTGGTGGGCTTTGAATGGAGTCCAGGTCACAGTTGTTGATGATGATGAGCAGCGCACAGATGATATAACTAACTCATGGAAGGAAGTCGGTCTTGATGCAAGTATTGTATTCAACAGGGGCAATAATGTGCTTGAGAAATTCGAAGACAGACTGTTCGACATGAGTTGGAATTTTGCGAGCTTATGGTATGTGTCCGACATTGAAAAATTATTTGTTGAGTTGACGCGGGTAACACGAAAAGTCATTTTTATCTGTGTTCCAAACAGGGCGAATATTGGGTATTGGTTCAGAAAGGGAAGATTGAAGAGGGAGGGGTTGAATTTGGAGAATATAAAACCGGCTAGGATCGTAAGCGAGATGGAAAGATTGAACTGGAAATTGGACGAAAAAGGGTATTTCGATGTTCCCCCCTGGCCTGATATCGCCATGAAAAAGGAGGAGTTGTTGGAAAAAATAGGGCTGAAATGGTTCGCGATGAAACTTCGAAAAACACACGAAGACGGGATGTGTATTTTGGATTATTACAGCGGCAAGAAAAAAAACATAGAAGATGATATTTTGAAATATTCTTTTTTAGAAAATGTGCCTCAGCCTTTCAAAGGACTCTGGGCACATCACCGGTACTTCATTTTTACCCCAAAGAGATCTAAGCTTTCATGATCTCCGTAGTTATTCCCTCCTACAATTCAGAAAAAACAATTCAAAATTGCCTTGATTCCATTAAAGGGCAATCGTTTGAGGGTAATTATGAAATTATCCTTGTTGATAGTTCTGAGGATCAGACTCCGTATATCGTCTGTACAATGTATCCAGATATAAGGTTCATTCATCTTCCGCAAAAGACCGATCCGGGGACGGCGCGGAATAGAGGAGTAACCGAAGCACGGGGGGATATAATAGCATTCATCGATTCGGACTGTATAGCCGCATCGGACTGGTTAAAAAGGATATTTATGGCTCATGAAGGAGAAATAGGCGCTGTCGGTGGGGCCGTCAGAAATGGAAACGGTGAAGGGGACCTGGTGGGCCTAGCAGGATACATTGCCGAGTTCCGGGAATTTACGCCCGGACAATCGAAGCGAGAAGTCATTCATGCACCCACCTGCAATATTTCGTACAAGAAGAGAATATTTGAAAAATACGGTGGTTTTCAAAGAGAATATTATCCCCAGGAAGATCTGATGTTTAATTACAGGCTCAATTCCCACGGCGAAAAGATTGTCTTTGATCCTGCCATACAAGTATATCACCACCAAAGGTCGAAGCTCGGTGATTTTTTAACTCATCAACGGAGGATTGGGGAAATCACCTCGAAAGTGTTGAGGGAGATTCCCTTGGAGGGTTCTTTCATCGTAAAAAACCCGATTCTGGCCTTTTTCTGTGTCCCCTTTTTGCCCTTTGTAAAGTTTGCAAGGACAGTTCGAACGTTTTTGAAGCATGAACCGGCCGTGATATCCAATAAACCACGCGTCCTAGGGATATTTGCTTTGGGGTTGGTATACTGGGTTATCGGATTTTCACGGGGTGTCTTCGATCAGGATTAGAAACCAGGAAGGCAGGTTACTCATGGAAGCAATGATGAATGATTTTAGACAGACGAGGGAGTTTATTGATCAGAGGCTGAAGGAGTATATGAAAAATGATGAGCCTCTACTGAAAAATTTAGTTGAATCAATTGATTACTCGTTGTTCTCAGGCGGTAAGAGAATTCGCCCTCTCTTTTGCTTCATCGTTGGCGAGATGTTCGGGGTTCCAAAAAAGAAGTTGGTGTCGCTCGCATGCGCAGTAGAAATGATCCACACAGCGTCATTGATTATGGATGATCTGCCCCACATGGATGACGCGAATATGAGGCGCGGAAAGCCGGCAAATCACATAGTTTATGGGCAGGATGTCGCATCGCTGGCAAGCATTGGGCTGCTGACGAAAGCCTATGAAGTTGTCCTGCAGGATCCTGAATTACCCGACGACAAGAAAGCCAGGGTAGTTCAAAAATTGGCGAATATAGTAGGGATTGAAGGGATGGTCGGGGGTCAATTTGTAGACCTGAAGTTTTCTACTCCATCCATGGAATATTCTACCCTTGAATATATTCATATTCATAAAACAGCTTACCTGTTTATGGGAGTGGGTACGTCCGTCGGAATTATCGGCGATGCATCGAAGACGGAATTGCGGGCCCTTGGAGATTATGCGAAAAATTTAGGGTTTGCCTTCCAAATCATGGATGATTTACTCGACGTAAATGGGAAACCTGAAGAGATGGGAAAATCCACTCTGAAAGACAAGGGGAATTTCATTAAACTACTGGGAGTAGAAAAATCCAGGCAGTTGGCAAGGGAATGTGCTGAAAGGGCGATTGAAGCGACGAATGTATTTGAGGGGCGGAACGATAAATTAATAATGCTGGGCAAAATGCTTTTGGCGAGAAGAAATTAGAAAGGTGATACGAAATTCTTTTAAGAAGATCGGATTCCTTCTGGCGATCTTATTTCTAATTGCACCGGCAATACAAGTAGAAGCCTTTTTCGGTGCAAAGCATGAGCCTCCGGACGGGCAGGTCTATCACGGGGCACAGGCAGAGGTAAGACCCGCGGGTTTCACGAAACTGGACGTAGATTGGGAAGGGATTAAGGAATATACACAAGCCTGTAATCATAGGCCAAAGCTGATTATGCACTATATAACCTTTGACGTATTGGGGTTTGCGCTATTGAAAAGCCGCATCCGCAAAATGTCCGATCAGCCATTTGATTATATACCGCAAATTGGTTTAGATTTTTACTACCATTTTCCATCATACAACATTTTTACTCCGAAGGATATCACGAGGGAGATTGCCTACGGAGAATATGATGGCAAGATTCGCGTGTTGGCGAGTCTTATAAAAGAAATGAAATCACCCGTATTTCTCAGGCCGGGTTATGAGTTTGGGGGGAATGGACAGGGGCAATACGCGGCGAAAGAACATTGGACCAAAGCATGGATAAGAATCCATGATATTTTCAGGAAGGAAGGTGTTAATAATGTAGCCTTTGTATGGAACACTCTGGATGCGCGTGACTTTTATGATTATTATCCGGGCGATAAATATGTGGATTGGTGGGGGATAAATGTTTTCAACAATAATGCAGATCAGGATACTTTTATTGAATTATTCATTCGGGAGGCTGCGAAACATAAAAAACCAATAATGATAGCGGAATCGACACCAAGGTATGTTGGTTCCGTCGGGGGAGAATCTGCATGGAAAAACTGGTATTCACCCTATTTCAATCTGATATCTAAATATCCTCATATCAAGGCGTTTTGCTACATCAATGCTTCCTGGAAGGACTACCCGGACCGAACTTTTGCATTAGACTGTCGAATTCAGAGTAATAGCTTTGTTAACGCGAAGTACAGGGAATTACTGTCGAGCAGAAAATTCATAAATGCCAAACCCAAATAGCATCATCATAAGATTCATAGGTTTCATAAACCATTACTTCGGGTGGCGCAATTGGTCCGTGCTACACTACAATTCCATTACCGAGAATGTGTTTCTCATATTTTACATAGCATTAAGAGATCAACTCTATTCACAGAAGTTTATTGGTGATTTTTTCATTTTCATTTTTTTCAGCATGTTTTCAACAACCTATGGATATCTCATTAATGATTTTGCCGATAAAGAACTGGATGCCCTTCATGGAAAAGGCAATACCTTCAAAAATGACTCGGTGTGGAAGGCGGGAATTATTGTAGCAGTCTTTATGGCACTATCTTTAATCGCGGGAATGATATTTTTAGAAAACCGATTGTTCCTTCCTCTTTGGGTATGCTGGTTTTTTATTGCAACCTTTTACTCATTGAAGCCGATAAGATTGAAAGAGCGGGGCTGGATCGGGTTACTGTTCGTTGTAATTGCTCAGCGGGTACTGCCGACATTGCTTGTATTTGCTGCATTCAAGCACCTTGAAGCAGTTGATATGATTGTCTTCACTGCATATATATTTGCACGTGGCCTGTCATCTGATCTGAACCATCAGTTGGAAGATTATCAAAAGGATAACATGACAGGTACAGAGACTTATGCCAAGAAGACAGGTTTAACGAGAGCTGAGAATGCGTTTCGATTTACACTCGAGGCAGAGAAGATATTTATAATTCCTTGCCTGATTATAGCCCATGTTAGGCTTAGTCACTTACAATTGCTCGGTATTCCGCTGCTCCTGCCATTATTGATCGGATACATAATTCTTTATGGGCTCAGCCTGAAAAAGCTGAGCAACTCGATGAGATTGCTGGATATCAATCCTTATATTGCGGGACGAAAAGATATATTTCAGTTCATCCATCATACATTCCCCTCCGTGGTTCTGCCGTTCTATTTGCTGCTAATTCTACTTTACGAAGCAAAAGGAATCGGATTTGCGTTGCTGTTGCTCATTTTCGTATTTTATAGAAGGCTGTATTCAATTAGTTTGATAAAGAACAGTTTTCCAGTACAGTCTTTATATAATCTGGTTAAAAGAATTTAAAGTGTAAAGTTTAGAATGGCCGTGCAAAAAGTTACAGTATATGGTGCTGGCATTGCGGGACTTGTTGCAGCAATCAATCTGGCAAACATGGGATTCAAGGTGGAAGTAGCAGAAAAGAGAGACGGGGTAGGAGGGTCAACGACATGGCATCCCTCAATACACCAACAAAGTTTTGATTTAAATAAAACTTCCAATTTTATAGGAATAGATATCATCCCATGCTTCCACCCCGTTAAGAGGCAGGTTTTATACATTTACGATCGTAAAATCACATTGAATAACCTTAAGAACAACTGGGTATGTGAAAAAGGGCAAAAAACCACATCTATTGAAAACTATTTATATTCTAAAGCAAGGGAATGTAAGATCGAATTTAAATTTGGGGAAATATTTGATTTGAGTCAAATAAGAATTGAGAAAACGGATGAACCGAAATGTATTGTGGCGACGGGCCTGGAAAAGGAATTGTATGCAGAGTTGGAGATAAGACAGGTGGTTATAAAAGGCTGTAGAGGTCGACAGCTAAAATAAAGCGAGAACCTCAACAATGCAGGTAAAATCAACATGCAATTATACATAAAATGAATATATTCAGAATAACAAAAAACGCTGCGTCACTCTTCATTGCTGACTTGATAGCAAAGCTCTCAAGCGCATTTTTATCTGTTGCGATCATCAGGCATCTGCAGACGAGCGAATACGGAGCATACAGCGCTATATTGGGCTTCTTATTGATCGGAGGTCTTATAGCCGAATTCGGACTAAGTCAGGTACTGATTAGAGAAATCGCACAGGAAAAGACGAGAAGCGCGGAGCTATTTTCGGGAGCAGTTCTTCTGTCAGCCCCATTGGCAATGTTTGCTGCGGTAGGGTCGATTCTGGCAGCCGTGCTGATGGATTATCCGTCTGAATTAATTCTTCTGCTGGCATTTGCCACGATCGCTATATTTACAAACGCATTGATTATATTGAGCGGCGCAGTATTGAGAGCATACGAACATATGGGTGCATTGTCTGTTATCAATGCAACCCTATCGGTATCTTCTGCAATATTGGGAATTATATGGTTACAACATGGCGCCAGAGTGAAGGAGTTGATTGTACTATTAATAGTGACCTCAACAATTCACGCGTCAGTACTGCTATTCTATATTTTAAGACGATTTATCATTATCGATATTGCAAGTGCTGTAAGCAGATTCAGCATTATGAAAGAAGCAGTTCCAATCGCAATTCTCGGCTTGTGCGGGGTAATAATCCAAAGGTTCGATGTTTTGTTATTATCCAAGACCTCGGGCATGAACGCCGTCGGCATTTATAGCGGTGCCATAACAATAATAGAAGCACTGGGAATATTTATTCAGAGTATTCTTGGAGCAGCTTTTCCATTTTTGGCACTGTGCTGGAAAGTCTCACCGATGAAGGCAGCTGACAACTACGAGAAAATAGTGCGCTATTTTGTAATTATCGGACTGCCGATTACTCTTGGGGTGTTCATGTTATCTGACAAGATAGTAATTCTATTGTACAAACCAGAATATATTCAGAGTTCAATATGCTTGAAAATATTAATCTGGTGTTTCATGCTGAATAGTATCGCAGGCCCTGCAGGAATGTTCCTGATCATCACAAGGAAGTACCTTCAGCGCTTTATACCGTACGCCTTATTTATAACTGCAGTCAGTATAGTATTGAATCTCATATTAACGCCTGTGTATGGCTATCTAGCGGCCAGCGGGATAGCTTTACTTGTTTCACTAATGTTATTCACTGTAAAAATCGTGGCAATGAGTGATATTCTTCCTGTCAAACCGAGATGGGTTCAAATATCCTGGCGTTCAATGACAGGGGCAACGCTTATGGGCGGTGTTTTGTTTTTAATGCATAGCTATACGATTGCTGAATTGGTCATTGTCGGGTTTCTTGTCTATGTGATGTCACTTATCCTTATGGGTGAGTTTTCTAAAGAATACCAGATTGCGGTTCGTTATTTAAGAGGGAGTAGAGCGTGAATATTACGCTCATCTCTTTGGATCCCGAGTTGTATTGTATCGGGATACGCATTCTTTCTGCTGGTCTCCGCAACGCAGGCCACTCTGTACAATGTCTATTTCTCCCGTTAGAAAATAATAAATACCGCGTTGAATATACCAATGGTCTCCTTGACACCGTAGGATCATTATGCGGAGACTCAGGCCTGATCGGGCTATCTTTAATGACAAACCAGTATCTGCAGGCCATCAATGTAACAACGCATTTAAAACGAAGGGGATTGAAAGGCCGGTTCATATGGGGTGGAATCCACCCTACGGTGGAACCGGAAGCGTGTCTGGAATACGCAGACGCAGTATGTCTTGGAGAAGGCGAGAGAGCCCTTGTGGAGTTGGCGAACGCTATGGAGCACGGCCGTCACTTCCATTCGATTGAAAATTTGTGGTTCAAATCCGGGAATGAATTGATCCGCAATCCACTGAGACCACTGATTCAGGATCTTGATTCCATACCATATCCTGATTACAGCTGTGAAAGTCACTTCGTAGCGGCAGGCGGTCGTATTCAGGACTTAACTGTTGATAAACTGATACAATTCCAAGGAAAAAGATACCGGGCTCTTGGAAAGAAAATAATCTATCCTGTCATGACAAGCAGGGGTTGCCCGTTTGCCTGCTCATACTGCTGCAATAGTGTTTACGACAGCCTTTATCCTGGACAGAGGCGTTTGCGTTGGCGAAGTGTATCAAATGTCATCGGCGAATTAAAAATGATACAGAGCAAAGTCGCATCGATTGAATATGTAATATTTGTTGATGATAATTTTACAGCGCGTTCGAAAAAAGAACTTAAGATATTCTGCGATCAATATCGCAAAGAAATCGGGACTCCATACTTTGCACAGATCAGCCCACTGACAATCAGTGAAGAAAAAATCAATACTCTGTTGAACTCCGGGTGCGTAAAGATTGTTATGGGTATCGAGACAAACAACGAGCGAATTGCCTCACTATACAACAGGGCCCAGAGTCACAGAGCCATGCCGGAGGGTGTTGCCCTATTAGAAAAATATCGCTCAAGAATGCCTTTACCGCCTTCATATCAATTTATTATTGATAACCCCTATGAAACACTGGACGACACCTTAGAAACGCTTCGGTTCGCACTTAACCTTCCCCGGCCGTGGGATAACCCAATTTACTCGCTGATGCTGTTCCCGGGCACGCCGCTTTATAAGAAAGCTCAGAATGACGGCCTCATTAAGGATAAAAAATCACAAATATACAGAAAAGATTGGCTTGAATACAGCAAGCCATTCTACAGAATATGGGTACGGTTGTATCGTGCAAATATGTTTCCATGGCTATTAAGGATCCTTTTGAAGCCATGGATTGCCCGTATCTTGACAAAAAAAATCGTAAGCACCGTTTTGCTCCAGAAGCAATTTCGCTGGATATGGGACGCTGACTGTAGTGGAAAAAAATAATCGCATCATCTGGCTCAGTGATAGAGAGGCACAATCAATTTCACGTGTAGGCTCAAAAGCCGCCAACCTGGCAAAGTTGTACCAGGCGGGATATCCCGTTCCGCCGGGCTTCTGCATTACGACGGATGCATTTCAAGATGTGCTAACGATTCAAAATAGTGATGAGTCGCGGGTGGAGGAAGGCAGTTTGCATACTGAAGCATTGAATAGAATCGATATAATGCTCACGGATTCTATTCTACGTGAAGAGATCTACAGTTCCTGCGAAAAGCTCAAGAAACAATGTCAACAGGATATTAAAGTAGCCGTTCGTTCTTCGTCAACTCTTGAGGATCTGAGCGGGGCGTCATTTGCAGGCCAATTCACGTCGATTCTCAATGTCAATACCGGCGAACAACTTTTAGCGGCGATTCGGGAATGCTGGTTATCTGCATATTCCGCCCGGGCGCAGGCATATCATGTCCGAAGTGGATTTAAGGAAGTTCCTTCCAGAATGGCGGTTTTAGTGCAAGAGATGATTCCGCCAGAAATGGCTGGTGTCCTCTTTACAGTGCACCCGTTTAATATCTCCAGTGACCGCATGTTAATCGAAGCGACACCCGGTTTGGGGGATGGGGTGGTGGCTGGCATTAAAACGGGGATTCAATTCTCTGCCGATCGGAAGACGTTCAAACTGCTCGACGGCAGCGGGGCGTCTCATGATGGAACTGAATTATGTCATAAGGCGGATTGGGGACAACTCCTAAAAGAAGCTTTAAAGATAGAAGAACTTTTCGGCGTTCCGCAGGATATAGAATGGGCATTCAGAAAGGGACGTTTCTACATTCTGCAAAGCCGGCCGATCACCGGCATGTCAAGACAACAAAATCGTGAAATATGGACCAGAGCAAACGCGGGAGAGATCATGCCGAATGTGGTTACACCCCTTACCTGGTCCATTTTCAGATATGTATTAAACAGGGCAGGGATATACCGTGCGAAATCCCCAGTGACTCTTCATTGGAGATGGACCCATCCAACCGGTAGATGGCCGGATTCCCCTCGCTTGTTTCGCGGCAGAGCCTACATGGAGCTTGGCATTGTCTACATGGGGTTCGGATGTATGCCTGGCATCACTCCTGAAATTCTTGAAAGGATGCTCGGTTTCGAGTTTCACCTATGCGGAAAAGAAGAAATTCCTGCGAGGCGGCCGCGCTGGCATGTCATGGATGTTTATCGCGGGGTACGATTTTGGGCAGAAATGCTCGGTATTACCAGATGTTTGGCTTGGCAGGCTGGAAAATGGGCAAAAATGAGTCGTCGGACTGATGAGGCACAAAACTCAGGCGGGCATCATGAGGATATTACAAAAAGCATAGAAAAACTGCTTCAAGAAACATCCAAGATATTGGGGCTGCACATACAATGTACCGCCATGGCATTCAGTGCCTTTGGCTTACTGGATCGCGTGCTAAAGAAGTACCTGGAGGCAGAAAAGGTACAAGTATTCGAGTCCAGACTTGTCGCTGACTTTAAAGCAATGGGGACAGTGCAGCAAAATTTGGCTATCTGGGAGTTGGCCCAGGCGGCAAAGAATTTACCGTCTGTTTTTAATGCGATCTCGAATGGCAAATCAGTTGAAGAGATGACAGACTTCCAGGGGTCCAGAACGGAGGCCGCGCAATTTCTGACCTTATGGCAGTCATTTATATCCCGTTTTGGAAACAGGGGAACAGAAGAGTTCGAACTGGCAGCGCCACACTGGGATGATGATCCATCCTTTGTATTTAACAGAATTGAGGAAATCCTTAGAAATCAAATTCCGAATCCACAGGAAATGCTGACTTTGCGGCATGATATTGGGGGCAAGGAAAAGCGGGAGGTTTGTGAACACATTCGATTGAAAGGGGGCAAAACAGCAGCCTGGCTATTCAAGAGATTGATCAATTCCTACAGGGAGTTTGTTCCCTTGCGTGAGAACCTCAAGTATCATGTGGTGAGTCGGTTTAACATGCTCCGGAAGCATTTCATATCGATTGGAAAAGACCTGGAAGGGAGTGGGCAGGTCCAAGACCATCAGGACATTTTTTTTCTGAAGTATGATGAGATTAGAGGGCTTTTGTCACCCCAGTCTTCCACAATATTTGACACAAAGGCTATAATTCAGAATCGAAAAAAAGAAAACAAAAAAAATTCAGAGTTTACAGCACCGGATTTTTGGATATCAATCGACGGGAAGGACGAACCTGTAGATTTGACTGTGACGGGACGTGCGGGTTTCCTGCAGGGTATTGGGTGCAGTCCCGGTATTGTTTCCGCAGTGGCCCACGTATTAAACTCGGATCAAAAGAACCCGGTCAAGGAGTCTGGCTGCATACTGGTAATGCCTTCAATTGACCCCGGACTAACACCGCTTTTTCTCGGAGTTGCAGGTTTGGTAACGGAAATCGGCGGTGTTCTCTCTCATGGTGCTACCGTAGCGAGGGAGTATGGCCTTCCGGCAGTCGTTGGTGTGCCTCACGCTACCCGTGTCATCAAAAACGGTCAATGGATAACCATTAACGGGTTAACAGGCACTGTTTACGTCGGAGAAATTAAGCCTTAAGAATGGAAAAGGTTGACGTTGTTATCGTAGGCGGAGGCATGGCGGGAGTTTCGACAGCTGCCACTCTTTGCACTGAATCAAACTTGAAAGTAATACTCTTTGAAAAGAACGCGATTGGTTCAAATCAGGCAATTCGAGCGGTATTCAGGGAGGCAGTTGAAGAATTTGGGTTAGAAGACAGTGTCTTACAGAAATATACCGGGTTCATCTGGCACAATCCATCGGGAGTCTTCGCGAAATTTGATTACAAGACTGTGAAGTTGCTGGCACTGGATTATCAAAAGGCCTGTCATATTTTATTTAACCGAGCCTGCAGCTATGGGTTGAAAACTTATCCCGTTAAAGCCTTAAGCTGGTCCCTCCAACATCCTATCGATCAAAAACCTTTGGTCGTTCACTTAGATAACGGAACTTCCATACAGGCAGAGATTTTAGTCGACGCCTCAGGCACTGCACAGTGGGCCGCACGGCAGTTGAAGATCAAATTGTCTCCACTTTACAGTATTTGCTATGGTGAGCTCTTCAAAGGTTGCCGTATGGAAGACGAACAGTACTTCCGTTTTCTGGGGCCAAACAGTGTTTATGGCAATGGTGGCGGCTGGATGTACCCGGCAGGAGAAAAAACTATAAGTATGGGATATTCAGTTGTTGTAAGACACTTTAACATAGAAGAAACAAACCTGGTTAATGGATACATGTCGGCTAAGAATGAATTTCAACCCTATGCAGGATGGGTGAAGAACGGAATCAGAGAGAGAATAGAGGGGGGCATTGTACCTGTAGGACGAATTGGACGATTTGTATCGGATCGAATACTCATTGTCGGGGACGCTGCAGGTCAGGCTCATCCTTGGTCTGTCGAAGGCTGTCGACCAAGCCTGTTCAACGGCAGATTGGTTGCTAAGACAATTATGCTGGCCTTTGATCGTAAAGCTTTTGATCATAGGACTCTATCAGTTTATGAACGAGAATGGTCTAAGACGAACCGGGAAAGATTTTGGAGGAGTAAAAGCGTCGCAGATATATCCTGGGGGCGTACTGACCAAGATTGTGATCAATTTGTATTCGCTATGAACAAGCTGTCACCAACAGCGCAATTGGAAATATTAAAAGAGAACACTGCATCATTATTTGAAAAAATATATGCTGTGGGTGGTTATGCCCGACGTCAGGCCGTGAGGTGGTTTAAAGAAAAATACAAAAGATGTTTTTAAAAGAACCGGAATGAAACGAGCACTGTTTTTCCCAAACTACTTTGGAGGCGGATTCGGGCATGTGGGGCGCTGCCTTGCTCTGGCGGATGAATTGTCAAGCAGGGGCTGGAAGACGGGCATGCTCCTAAATGGTTCACACGCGAAAGCCGTAAAGGAAGCAGGACTCCGAATATACAAACCCTGGTTCCCCAAAATTCGGGATGCGACTGCGACTTCCACGGTATTTTACACCTATATCGTGGATGGTAACATTCAAATAATTCGGGACGGATACGTCCGTCCATGGAGGTTCTGGGCTGCCGTTGGAGAGGCACTATGCATTGTAAAGAAATTCAGACCCACTGTCCTTGTGGGCGATTTTTCACTTCTTACGTGGGTAGTAGGAAAACAAGCTGATTTGCCTGTCGTGCAAATTGCTCAGTCAATAAGTCACCCTGCGGATCCACGCATCATCTGGTGGGAGGACGTATCGCCTGGGATGTTGTCACCGCGCATAGAACCTGTTTTTAATCCCGTTTTAGAAAAATGGAAAATGAATCCGATCCACAGAGTTGAAGAATTATTGCAAGGAGATCTTTTTCTGATACCGAGCATCCCTGAACTGGAACCCCTCCCGCAGAATGTAACAAATACCCATTATATAGGCGCCCTCTTTCTTCAAAAGTCTGAAACTCCTGCGATGCAGGGAAATAAGCAGACTGAAACGCGTAAAAAAGTATATGTGACCATAGGAGGCGGTGCCGGCACGGTGGGCAACCTCAAGTATTTTGAGATAATCAATAAAGGTTTAGGGGATGGCCCCTGGTCGGCTATAGTTTCTACCGGGAGAAGGTTTGATCCGTCAAAATTGCCGAAGGCCCCCTCAAATATTGTCTATCAGCAGTGGGTAAACGGTCCTGCCGTGATAAAAAACAGTGACGTCGTGGTTTTTCACGGCGGACACGGCACGATGATGGAGACGGTGCATTTCGGCATTCCGAGCGTGATATTGCCTTTCCACAGTGAGCAGGAAGGAAATGGACGCAGACTCGAGGCGTGTTCAGCTTCCATTGTCATAAGCCCATCAACCATGAAAGAGTCAATGCGTATTGTTCGGAATCGCTGGTCATACGGGGAATTTGCTTACTTAGTGCAACCGGTCAATACCCTAACAGCCGAAATATTGCGCGAGGCCGTGACTCGCGTTTTGGGAGATACACGTTATAAAGAAAATGCCATGCTTCTTAGAGCAAAGTCAAGAGGCTATGGAGGCGCTCAAAAGGGCGCTGAAATCATCATAAATAATGCTTAGAGAACAAGGCAAGTCTGCAATCCATTAAATAATCCGAAAATTATCAAGAAGGCAAATTGTGATGCTTAGTCCCGATGGCGCACCTATTCAGCACGAATTGTTAACTATAGTGGATAAAGACGATAACATCATTGGCTATGATGAGAAAAAAGTCTGCCACAAGGGAAATGGCCTGCTGCACCGCGCATTTTCCGTATTCATTTTTAACACACAAAAAGAACTTTTAATCCAGAAAAGAAGCAGAAATAAATTGCTGTGGCCGCTATTCTGGTCAAACAGTGTGTGCAGTCATCCTCGTAAAGGAGAATCATGCGAGGAAGCCGCACGGAGAAGAGTAAAGGAGGAACTGTCGGTCGAACCGAATTTGAAATACCTGTTCAAGTTCCAGTATCAGGCTTCTTTTGATAATGTAGGGTCTGAAAATGAGATATGCTATATCTACTGGGGTGAAACGGAAGACAGGATCAAAGCTGACCCCGCGGAAATCGACGAATGGAGATACATTCGAATCCATAAACTAAATGAAATGTTAAAGTCAAATCCGGACCAGTTTACACCCTGGTTTAAAATAGAATGGGAGCTTATCCAAAAGAAGAAGGAGCTGAATTTAAAAAATGACAGGATTCAACAGGTGGTGAGTCATGGGAACATTGAAAAATAAAGTATTGGATAAAATATCAAGCCCAAAGGATTTAAAAAGACTGAATATCAACGATTTGCAGCCTCTCGCCAATGAACTCCGTGGATTCGTTATCAGGTCAGTATCAAGGACTGGGGGACACCTTGGGGCATCACTCGGGGCTATCGAGTTGACCATTGCACTGCATTATATATTTGACAGTCCGAAGGATAAAATCGTCTGGGATGTCGGGCATCAAAGCTACGCGCACAAGATCCTTACCGGGAGAAAAAAGTCATTTCACACACTGCGTCAGTACCAGGGATTAAGCGGGTTTCCAAAAATCAAAGAGAGCGAGCATGACATTTATGGCACAGGTCATGCCTCCACGTCCATTTCAGCGGCCCTCGGGATGTGTAAAGCACGCGATCTTACGAAAAAGAAATTCGAAGTCATTGCCGTAATTGGGGATGGAGCCCTGACGGGCGGCAATGCACTCGAGGCTATCAATCAGGCCGGGTATCTGAACACAAAGATCATCATAATATTGAATGATAATCGAATGTCCATTTCGCCGAATGTTGGCGCCATCTCCGAATACACGCACCGGATTGAAAAAACCGAGATATATAAAAACGTAAGAAATTCCATGAATATACTGATCGAGGAGAGCGAGGCTCTGAAAGGGAAGTTATTGAAATTGAAGCAGCATCTGAAGGAAGTCGGAAGCCCTGGTCTTCTTTTTGAAAAACTCGGACTGAATTATATTGGACCCATTGACGGACATGATTGCACAGCTCTCTTAGGAGCCTTAGGCCAGGCGAAAAAACTTAAAGGGCCTTGCCTCATTCATGTCAAAACAGTTAAAGGAAAGGGCTACTCTTTTGCTGAAGAGAACAAGCCTAAATTCCACGGTGTGAATCCATTCAACATTGAAAATGGGGTAGACCTGGAATGTGCCAACGGGGCAAGCTTTACCCAGGTATTCGGTAATACCCTGACTGAAATCGCTACGAAGGATCCCGCTATTGTTGCAATCAGTGCAGCCATGCCGGATGGGACGGGCCTTGCAAAATTTAAAGAACGTTTTCCTCGACGATTTTTTGATGTGGGAATTGCAGAGCAGCATGCCGTAGTGTTCGCCGCAGGATTGGCCCGGCAGGGTCTGAAACCTGTATGTGCCATCTATTCCACATTTCTCCAGAGAGCCTACGATGCAATCGTTCACGACGTGTGTCTCCAAAATCTGCCGGTAGTATTTGCAATCGACCGCGCGGGGCTTGTAGGAAATGACGGCCCGACCCATCATGGAGCATTTGATCTCTCATATTTGCGACACATCCCGAATCTAATCGTCATGGCTCCGAAAGATGGCGAAGAGCTTCGGCACATGCTTTATACGGCTGTCCATTCAAGAAAACCTGTCGCTGTAAGATACCCGAGAGGGGAATGTTTCACCGTTTCCAAGCAACCGATGAAAATTATTAAAATAGGAAAAGCAGAGATGTACGGCAAGGGGAAAATGCTGAGTGTCATTTCCATCGGAAATATGTTTCGAGAATGTCTTAAAGCGGTAGAGAATCTGAATAGGAGGGGGATACAGACGACACTGGTTAACGCCAGGTATATCAAACCATTGGATACACGGATCGCGGACATAATAAGGGAGAGTGGAAAAGCCATTGTTGTAGAGGAAAGTGCAAGGCTGGGTGGTTTTGGAAGCGCCATTATGGAATTATGCCAGGAAAAGGGTGTGAAAGCAGATATCAAATCAATCGGAATTCCGGATCATTTTGTAGAGCAGGGAAGTCAGGATATACTCCGGCGTGGATGCGGTCTTTACTGGGAAAATGTCGTGAAGACCGGTGTAAAAATGCTGGGGCGGGTGCCAGGCAGCAATCCGAGAGGCTGCTCCGGATTCTAAGAAACTTGTCATAGATTCCCTTCATTCGGGCAGCTTGTAAATACAAATTGCCCATTCAGACCGGTTTACCTACCAAATTAAAAGCAAGCGCGAAAACGGGAAGATAATACCGACCACCGAAAGGCGATAGATTAATGAGAATGCTTTTCTTTTTCGGCACCAGGCCGGAAGCCATAAAGCTGTCCCCGCTGGTGAAAGAGTTGAGGAAATACGGGGAGTTATTTAACGTCAAGGTCTGCGTCTCAGGTCAGCACAGGGAAATGCTGGACCAGGTTCTTGAATTTTTCGATATCAAGCCGGACTTCGATCTCGACATTATGAAACAGGACCAGGATATTTATGACATACTTACCAAATCTCTTGAAGGCATCAGGAAACTGATCAAATTATGCAGGCCGGATTACTTGATTGTTCAGGGCGACACAACAACCACGTTTGCGGGGGCTCTTGCTGCTTATTATGAGAAAGTGAATGTCGTCCACGTAGAGGCGGGCTTGAGGAGTTTTGACAAGTACGCCCCTTTCCCAGAGGAAATGAACAGAATATTGACGACGCACATTGCAGATTTGCACTTCGCCCCCACAGGGAAAGCAAAGCAAAATTTACTCAAGGAGTCCGTGGAGGAAAATAAAATATTTGTTGTGGGAAATACCGGGATCGACGCTCTGCTTCTTTGTCTTGACGGGCTAAAGAACACCAAGCCGGGTGAATTCAAGGCTTTGGATGCAATCAATTTTGATAAAAAGATAATTCTTGTTACGGGGCATCGACGTGAGAGCTTTGGGAAGCCTTTCGAAGACATCTGTCATGCATTGAAAACAATTGCAAAGAAAGACTCTGTGGAAGTCGTATATCCCGTCCACTTGAATCCGAACGTCCGGCGTCCGGTGTTCAAGATATTAGATGCTCTGCCCAATGTTCATCTCATGGACCCCCTCGACTACCCTGCCTTTGTTTACATCATGAACAAATCTTATCTGATCATCACGGATTCCGGCGGCATACAGGAGGAAGCCCCGTCACTGGGGAAGCCGGTTCTTGTAATGCGTGACGTAACTGAGAGGATAGAAGGCATTGAGGCCGGTACGGCGAAAATCGTAGGGACGGATCATGATACGATAGTCAAGGTAACGGTTGACCTGCTTGAAAATCAGACGGAATATGAACGAATGGCAAGGGCAATAAATCCCTACGGAGATGGGACAGCCTGTGTACAGATAAGACAGATTCTGTCGAGTCTTTACGAGAAAAAAATAAATGGCCAGAACAATAGAAGCAGGCCAAATCGCAAAGCAAGTCATAAGGCATGAGTTCGATTTAAACAAGAAAAGAATGAACAGTGAGAGTCCGTCAGAAATGACGGGCTTTTTGGGGTAAGGCGATCATAGATGGATTAGAGGCGCACTGGGACTGTCCAACTTGCTAATTATACGTTTACGAATGGGGTGACATTTACAAAAATGAATAAAAAACCAAGAGTGAAGCTGTCAAATCATCCTTACCGCTTTGTCAAAACTGCGTTATAATTGTCAGCGAGACAAAGGGGCAAACCGGGCATACGGCAGCTTTTCCATGTCGAAGAGTTTCAATCTTACTTTGATTGTTTCAGTTCCTCCCGGATTTGTCTTAGCACCATGGTGATAACAAAGAGAAGGAAAATAGCGGCAAATTCGAGCAGTCTCCATGGCGAATAGGTAGTTTTTTGGAGGAAAGTGTATCCAGCTAGATTGCTGGCTTTCTCGCCTAAAGCTGTTAGAAGGAGTATCAATGCTATATAGAACAAAACTCGGCAGCCGATACTAATTATTTTTTCAAGGCCCATTATTTTCTCCTTTCATTTATTCATTACAGCTAATTTTGAAAAAATTATCTGCGAGGGATGACTAAAACCTCTTCGCTGATATATCCGGATTGCCAATCAACTTTAACAACCATAATCGTCTTGTCTGGCTTCTCAAACCATAATTGAGCCATATTTGGATAAGCAGAGGTCACGGTAACCCCTACCATCCTTCCGAATTCATTGGGAATGGCATCCAAATATTTAATCTTCTCAAATTTTAAAGTGGATGGGGGTGTCGGTTGGACTTTTTGACAGGATAATACCAAGACGCAACTCAAAATAAGACAAACTAACACAATTCTACGGTAACGCATAAGCCCTCCTTTGGATCGTGGAATGGTAAGACCTCTTTGGTTCTCAATCCCGAGATTATAAATTCCGCAGCAACAAACAAAGAAAGAAAGAAAGATCTTATTAAGTGATAAACTACAACGCCTCCAACGGATTTATGAATCCCCTGGAGGCTTCAATTGAACATCTTTCGGCAACCCTTTTTCATCAATTCCCCCAATCGGGCAAGGGTTATGTTGTTGAGAAAGAGAAATCCAAGAAAAGAATAACAAAAAGCAAAAAGAATCACAAATAGAAAAAGCCCGTCGATTATGACGGGCTTTTTCGTTGATGGCTAAATTCTTCTTGCTGACGTTTCGACGCTACCCCAGCCATGCGTCGATCAGTTTTTTTGTTCTCCTCTACCTCCTTTCCTTTCGCCTAAGGTTGGTCAGTTAAGAACGTAAAAACCCTGTTTACGCCGGCATCACCTCCTTCTCACTTGGTGACATCCGACTATTAGTCTTGCAAATTCCGTACTAAATTGTCTAAACCGTCATCGAAATGGCTAATGAGAATTGACTATTAATTTCAATATATTAGACATTCGTCTTTTGGGCGTCTCTATGCAGATTATCCAAAAACGGAGCAAAATTGACGACCCTCGGCTTTCTTTGATGTATAAAAATTGACTTCTCAATAGAATCAATGACTTAGATAGTCAATTTTCCGTCATTTCTAATATATTGATTTTATTGAGATAATAATGGAACCGAGGCAGGTATCTTTCGAAGAAGAATTATGATACAGGTATCAAGGAAGGTTGACAAAATCGAGATGGAAAAGCCCCTGAAGGGATTCAGGGGCTTTTTTTATTGCTTATAAAAACTCAGGCTTTCAGGAGATCCTGTAATATTTTTTATACCACTCCACAAACCTGCGGATGCCTTCATCGATGGGCGTGGCGGGTTTGAAGCCGACGGCCTGCATGAGGTCGTCAATATCGGCGTATGTTTCGGGCACGTCGCCGGGCTGCATGGGTAGGAAGTTCTTTTTCGCCTCATTCCCGAGGCATTTTTCGATGGTGGAGATGAACTCCATCAGGCCTACGGGGCTGTTGTTGCCGATATTGTAAATCCTGTAGGGGGAAAAACTCGTGCCCGGGTCCGGGGCCTTCCCGTCCCAGCCCGGGTTGACTTCGGGGATCCTGTCCATGATCCTCACAACACCCTCTACGATGTCGTCGATATAGGTGAAGTCCCTCTTCATCTTGCCGTAATTGAAAACGTCAATATAGCTTCCCTCCAGGATAGCCTTCGTGAAGGAAAAAAGAGCCATGTCAGGCCTGCCCCAAGGGCCATAGACGGTGAAAAAGCGAAGGCCCGTACAGGGGATCTTATAGAGACTCGAGTAAACGTGGGCCATGAGTTCGTTGGCCTTTTTTGTGGCTGCGTAAAGGCTTATGGGATGGTCCACGTTGTGATGGACTGAAAAGGGCATGAGGGTGTTGGCACCGTAAACAGAGCTTGAGGAGGCGAAGACGAGGTGCTGTACGCCCTTGTAACGGCAGCCCTCAAGGATGTTCATGAAGCCCATGATGTTGCTGTCGATGTAGGCGTAGGGGTTTTCGATGGAGTAGCGGACGCCGGCCTGGGCGGCCATGTGGAGGACGACATCAAAGAGATGGTCCTCGAAGAGCGTGTCTATCCGGTCGCGATTCTTAATGTCCAATTTGGTGAAGGAGAAGTTTTCGTACTTTTTGAGGATCCGAAGCCGGGCCTTTTTGAGTTTCACGTCGTAGTAATCGTTCAGGTTGTCGATGCCCACAACGGACTCGCCATCTTCGAGGAGCCGCTTCGAGAGGTGAAAGCCGATAAAACCCGCCGCCCCCGTCACAAGGATCTTTCTCATGTCAACCTCGCTGTTTTATAGAGTCGCCTGAACTTACGTGAAAATGACATGCCAGAATAGCGTGTCCTGTAACTATCAACAATCCATCGAAGTTTCAAACCGAATTATTGAATACCGCGTAGGTTGGCGTGAAGGTAACCCAACGTAACATATTGATATCATTGTTTATGCATAGAAGAAAATCATCAGGAATTTAAGGGGATTTACACTCAAGTTCTCTCTTTCAGTGCCGATATTATGATTGCTAGAGACCTGAAAAAGGCAAACCACGCCGAAAGGGTGGGACGCAAAGCCACGGGCCTAAATCCCTGAGGGACAGGGCAGCCGGGTTGCCAGGCGAAACCGCACTTCCAGGTGCTGGATTTTGCCGGCCCAAATTAATTCAGCAATGGAGGTGCTGACATGTACCAGGCACGTCTTCGGGGGGATCTGCGGGCAAAAGGATCACCCCATCTTTTTATCCTGAACGTCTTCATCCTGACTGCTTTCCTGGTTATCTTTTTCATGTTGATCTCAACTTCCCATGCCCAGCAGGTCAATCTTGCCTGGAATGCGAATACGGAGACGGACCTGCAGGCTTACAAGGTCTACGGCGGCACGGCGAGTCGGACATACTTGAGCAGTATCAACGTGGGAACATCTACGACATGCGCGATAAGCGGCCTCACAGCCGGGACAACCTACTACTTTGCCGTCACGGCCCTCGATTGCTCGGGAAACGAAAGCGGGTATTCGACTGAGGTGAGCCATACGGTCCCCGTACCTGCGCCTGCGCCCGAGCCGGAACCGACACCTACCCCGGAGCCTACACCAACGCCGACACCGGAACCGTCACAGGAACTGGTTTTTGCAGCGACGCCGTCCGGCACGGCCGCGCTGGGCAGCAAGAGCAGTTACAAAACAAAGGCGCAATCCTTCAAGGCCATCGGCACGCGAATCGATTCCGTGCGCGTGGCCATGATCAAGTACAGATATCCGAACCAGATGGTCACGGTGTCGATCAAATCATCCCTGACCGGCACACCCCTCGCGCAGGCAAAGATTCTGCCGTCACAGATTACGTCGACAAACTACAGCAAGCCGAACTGGCTCGACGTCACATTCCCAACACCCGCGCAGGTCACGAAAGGGAATAAATACTATCTGGTTTTCGAAGTGTGCAGTTACAGCAGCAGAAATTACTACAAGGTTCTCGTCGCGAAGAACACATACCCGGACGGGCTTTTCTATGCGAGCGTTTACCAGCCGAACAGCAGTGTTGATTCCATGGGAAGCGTGAGGTTTGGGCAATAGAGACAGTGGTGAGTGGAGAGTGGTGAGATCGGGCCTAGAGACTAATGCAGTTTTGAATTATGAGTTTTAAGTTTTGAATTAAAGGATACAGTGACAACCTATAAATCATAATAAAAAACTGAGAATTGGAGCAGGCGTTAGGCAAAAGAGCAAGAGACAGTGGTGAGTGGAGAGTGGTGAGTGGTGAGATCGGGCCTAAGGCCCGAGAAAATAATGCTTAGTGAAAAAAGGCGGTGATGGATCTATCTGATAATAAGAATTGAGGGGAGCTGAGGATTCGCGGTACGGGTCAATCCGCCATCTCGTCCTATCCCTGAGCTTCTGACCCCATCCATCTCGAGCGAAACCTCCTCGCGATGACCTCGTGCCCGGGTTTTCAGCCCCCTCGATGCTCTACAGGCGCCGGAACGCTTTTGGGGTCTGTCTGGGTCGCAGGCTGCGCCTGCTCCAATTTTGAGTTTTGAAGTATGAGTTTTGAATTATGGCACGCAGAGCTATCT